>Ga0208919_1000565_pt1 | contig 24489 bp, 18 predicted proteins | sample 4_EtaG_FD_184076 | JGI IMG/M metagenome (GOLD analysis project Ga0208919, IMG submission 184076) | Marine viral communities from the Subarctic Pacific Ocean - 4_ETSP_OMZ_AT15127 metaG (SPAdes) (version 3) | ecosystem: Environmental > Aquatic > Marine > Oceanic | place: Pacific Ocean | collected...
GAAGTATCGTCTATAGTAAATATACAAAACAATCAGAAAGTAGTTACTAAATTATGTGTATTCTTAAAAAGAGCAACCTATATAGAAACACCGACACATGATGATGAAGTAAATGAAGAAATTTCTAAGTTATGGGGCGGCAAATAATGAACAATGTAATGGCTATAGATTTAGAAACTAAAAATCTATCAACTGAAATAGGAGGATGGAAAAACACCCATATGTTTTTAGTTTCAACTGTAACAACTTGGAATGGAAATACAGGAACAGTCTATGTAGATGAACCAGTTTCCGATACCTTTTCTAAATCAGGAATACAAACTAAAACAATTAGAGAACTTAAGTTTGACTTAGATGACCATTTCGCCAAAGGGGGTTATCTACTAGGACATAACATTGTAGCATTTGACATGCCCGTTTTAAGAGATGCATTGGATATATATTGCATTAGAAAATATATTGCTAATAATCAGTATATAGATACAAGCAAATATTTCGTACAAAATCATGGAAGTAGATATTCTTTAAACAATTTAATTGACCACACTTTAGGAAAACAGAAATCTTTAGAAAGTGCAGATGCTCCAAGGCTGTGGAAGCAAGGGGATTATGATATTGTAGTTGATTATTGCTTAAAAGATTCACAATTAGTATATGATTTATGGAAATATGGGAAAGATAATGGATTTGTAAAAGCATATAATATAGATAATGAAGAAAAAATAACAATGGAGGTTGAGTGGTAATGGACACTGGAGAAGTATTTGGATGGATATTCTTTTTCATATTCGTTAGCATTTTGTTCTTTGCGGCATTCGGAAGTGCTTCTGTAACAGAAGATACGGTCGAAGAATACATTAGTAACCTAATGGCTGAAGAACAAAAGTCAATGAATAGAAAGAGATAACATGGGATTAAAACATAAATGTATTGAATGCGGAAAGGTAGTAATACCTAGACGTATTAAAGGATATTACATTGGTTCACAAGATGTGATAAAAATTTGGGAATGTCCTAAATGTTATCATCTTTGGCAAAATTGAGAATTGGGCTTCGGCCCTTTTCTCTTTTTTTTATTTTTTTGTTTAAGTGGGTAAGATTAGTCCTTACCATATGTACTTCTTTTATAAAGGATTAAAAAAGTTATACAGATATTTCACGCTCGACTAGAATTTCAACATTAGTTTTTCAAATCGGAGGTATTTTTAGTTTTAGTGACTTTTTTCGTTATTATCGAAAACTTCAGGATTAGGAGCAAATTTAGGTTTGATGCTTACAACGATTTTCGATTCGGAAGGTTTACTCACAATCAGTCCAAAAATAAAAATCCAAAAGTAAAAAGATAAAGTTAGCATCAAATCATACGACATGACACAAGTAAGTTTAATCGAATTATATTTTTTTCTTTAGTATTGTTTCCTTTTTGTTTCTTGTAACCAAAAACCTAACCAGTCACAATGCGGACTATATTTTTCTGTCATGACTTTAACAAAGTCTTCTTTTGTGTATTCCGACATCGTACTAACCCAATGGTCAATCCATATACAATCCCAATGTCCTTCTATTTCCCAATTGTCTGCATCCGCATGTATCAATTTAAACCTCTCATCTTTTACACAATCATCCCAAGTTAAATCTATAACTTCTTGGTATTTTTCTATGATTGTTACGGATGTAACATTCGGATTATTAATAAGATTAGCGTGACAAAAACCTAAACCTAAACCTGTAATCAATACATCTCCTTTTGCTATTTCCCAAAATTTTTTATGTTCATCACATTCAAACTTATTATTAGTCATTATAGAATCATTATTATAATCTAATGATTTAAAATTAAATTTATCAATAGTTCTTATTTTAAACATATAATCACTTAAGCAAAAGTTACTGAAAAACTAAATTGACTACTATCACTTGAACCATAATCGTTTGTTACAGTGCAAGTAATTGATAAAGTTAATGTTTCTCCCGACTCTGTACCAGCCGCCATAAATGAATAATCATCATAATCCCCATCGCTCGCATCGGGGTCGCCAACTGATATAGTTAAATCACTAAGATTCCCAGTATAACTTGCGGCCCAACCATTAGTATTCCCACTCCCTGTTCCCCAAGCAAAAGAAAGATTATTTAATTCATCATCATCAGTAACAGTGTATAATGCCTTTGTTTTTATAGTTACACCATTGCCAACATTTACTGTTTCATTAACGTCAAAACTACCACTTGGGCCTACCGTTTCGCCATTACCAACTAAAAACTCATTAACACTTCTACCTGCTACAACTCTAAGTTCTATTTTATTTGCGGTATCATCGGGTGCGCCCAGTTGCACATTACCTACTGCTGAAAGACCACTAGCCGCAGTAGTCGCCACTGTTCCAAATCCTAATACAGTATAACCAAAACCACTCATGCATCATTCCCCGCATCAACTGTATAAAATATTTTAATTCCGATAAGTCTAGCATCACCCGTTTGGTTATCTGCTGAAATATCTCGATTTATTTGAAAGTAAGTAACACTATCAACAGAAGCACCGCTAATTGTGACATTACCACTTTCTGCCGAAACCATCATATCATTAGTTGTACCGCTATGTGCTTTAGCAGTGGTCGCAACTTGTGTACCAAAAGCAGTATTAATATCATCACTGTCACCAAACGCAACACCTGATAACTGCCAAGCAACTGTTCCTGTATTTGTTCCTGTAACAGTCCAAAATGGCTGAAAAGTTATTACTCCCTCGTTCCATGATTTAGGGAACGATACTGTAAATTGAGCGAACTCATCCGAAGAAGCATCGAAATCTAAAACTTTTAATTCGGGGCCATTTGTTAATTCTACTTGTGCTAAAGCGGCACAACCACCAGTTGTATTAGGATACATAGCGGCGGCTGGAACCCAAATAGTATGCTTACCACCTTTTAAAAAGATTTCATCTGTACCAGCACCATCAATCATATGTAGTTCATTATCTGAATTGGTGTATAATTGTCCTCTATCAGCAGTATTTGTAGGGGCAGATATTTCATCTAAAGATAATGCCCCCTCAATAGACAATGCCGCATTAGTATCAGGGCTACTAGTTCCAATACCAACATTACCCGCATCAGTAATTCTCATCCTTTCTGCCAATGTTCCAGCATTAGCGGTGGATAATACTAAACTTCCATCATCGACTCCCGTTACTTCATTGATAGCAGAAATTCTCGCACCAACATAAGAAGTCGGTCCATGTGAATCGTAATTTTTTAAATCAATTCTAGCAAAATCTGTTCCAGTTGCGTTCCTTGCTCCTTCAATGATAACCGTTCTTGTTTCACCACTATCAGAACTTCTTGAAATTGTAGTATCTCCGCTTACTTCTAATTTAGCCGAAGGAGCAGTTGCGCCAATACCAACTCTCGATTCTGAACCATCAATCCTCATTACTTCTGTTCCCGAAGAACCGCCATCATTTACTTGTAAAATAATATCTTTATTTGAAGTTACATTTTGAATTATAACATCATCAGAAGATGTTGAAAGTTGTAAGTCTGTTCCTATTACTACTTCTCCTGAATCTTTTATTCTCATTCTTTCTGCTAAACTTCCAGCGTTAGAAGTTGAGATTACTAGGTTCCCATCATCAACTCCTGTTGCTTCATTAAATGAGGCAATCCTAGCGCCAACATAAGAAGTTGGCCCATTAGAGTCATAATTCTTTAAATCTATTTGAGCGTAAGCGGTCCCTGTTGCGAATCTTGCACCTTCTAAAATTAATGTCCTAGTTTCACTATTATCAGCACTTCTCGATAATGTTGTATCTCCTTTAACTTCTAACAATGCAGTGGGGGTGCTAGTCCCAATACCAACATTTCCTCCACTAAATAAAGCGGCATAATTTGTATCCGCTGAACCTACATCAACTGTAAGACCTGTTGCTGTTGATGTTCCACTGGTCGCTCCAACAACATCAATATCCATACCTATAACAGATGATGTTCCTAAACTAGCAGAGTTAACATCTAAGTTAATTCCAATATCGTTATGTGCGGCTGTCCCCGAACCTGCAACTGTTCTATCAAAATCAACGTGAAGCCCTACTAAATCTTCTGCTCCATCTCCAGAAGTATCTGTGTTAACCACCATAGATTTACCATCAAAAGTTAAATTGGCTTCTCCTTGAATAGCATTTGCACCAGTGACAGTTGTAATTGTATTGTTGGTTGAACCAGTTAAAGCCGCACCACTTAATGCGGCAAGACTAGAAGCCGTTACTGTTTTAATAACATCAGAACTTCCAGCATCTTGAATTAAAACTTTATCCGAACTAGCAACTGTCGCTGTTCCAATGTTAGAAATAAACAACCCATCAGAAGTTCCAGTAATACTACTTACCTCTGCATATTCTCCACTGTTATCATAACCGATAGAAACCGAATTAGATTGCTTAGTTGTTGTAAAGAATTGTGTCGCTAAATCTCCACTAGTATCTGTTGACTGAACTTTAATTAAAGATATAGGAGTTGCTTGTGCTGGTATGTCGGGAACAACACTATCGGTAGTTCCTGAAACTCTACTAAGAACCGATGCCCCATTCTCTACAACAATCCAATGATATAAAGTTCCAGAACCTAATTGATTTAAAGTTAGACTAGAACTATCAGCAATAGTTACTAGTTTTCCTTCATTTAAAATAACTCCACCTTGAACTACAACACTCCATCCGCTTCCTCCAGTTGGAGCAGTATAAGTATGGCTAAATCCAAAATTACCTGCGGAATCCGTACCACCGAAATCTAATGCTAAATTACCTTGAGACATAGCATGTAACGCTTTAAATAAACCTGAATGTGGAGAATCAACTTTATCTGTTAATTGAGTTGTACCTGTTGTTCCCATAGAACTTAAAACACCTGAACCAACCACTACCATATCATTCGACCTCCATCGTGTATATCACTTCGATAGTATCAGTAGTTGAAAAGTTTCCTATTGCATCAAAATTAATTCTACCTAACATAACCGTTTCTCTATTTCCCGCAGTTGTAATATCATAATCTGCCGTTACATCTATATCTCCCATCTCACTATCCGTTGGTAGACTACCAAAGAAGCCAACTTCTCTGATAGTATATCCTTGTAAAGCACTACCACTAAATGATGTTTTTATTTCCACAACTCTATCATCCGATGAAGTTGCATTACTAGTTGCCGATGTGCTTAATGGAACATCTAAATCTGTAGCAGTAGGGTTTGTTCCTCCACCACCAGTTCCTAATTTGGTTGTTCCAAAGGTAGAACCAAACATTTCTCTTAAAAATAGAGCCATTTTTCGTTTCGTTGTATCTGTTATCATATTAAATCCTCATCTGTTATTATAGTTGTTATTGTATCTAATGGGGCCATAGTTGTTCCGAAATCTAATTTTCTTTCTGTTAATGTTTGGAATCCTAATGTGAATGCGCTAGGGTCCGCTAAACTAATCTTCTTAATTACTAGCCTTAATTCTTTCAGTTTAACTGTATCGAAAAAGTCTAAAGGAGCAGTAGTTGATGTGAATTGGGAACCTCTAATTGAAGCGGCATTTGACTTATTTAACATAGACAATTCTGCAAATCTATTTGCTAAATCTTTACGATATGTTCCTACTTCTAATTCAACTAATCCCATCAGTTCTCGTCTAATTTCATATATTTTATATTGTCCACTTTGTATTCCCTCTGCTGGAAAATCCAAAGTAATAATATCTCCAGACCTAATTAATTCAATACCATTCTTAGACATCTTAACTGTAAACCTATCATCGCCTTCTGAATGTGCCTTTAGTAAAGTCTTGGCTCTTGAATCAACATCATCTTGTGAAATAAGTTCCATATTTACATCCTCAAGAGTTTTCTTACCAAACTTCTCTATACTCTTACGATTTCTCTTAATTGTTTTTACTCCATTTCCATAGACAATGATTTCATTATAAAGGTCAAAAGTTGATTTGTTTCTAGTTACACTTATAATGTTTAAGTTAGTATTATCATAAGATAAAACTATTGGCCTGTAATCTCTAACATTAGTTTGTTTAATTAAAGATATACCGATTTCATCTAATCTTATTTCTTTTTCTTTATATCTAGCCGCAAAGTTAGCCGCATTAAATATATCAATTCCTTGATAATTAGGAGCAATATAATATGGGTACTCTCTATCATCTTGTATATCGTATTGTATATCCTCTGAACTTAATAAACTATTAATAACATCTTCAACTTCTTGTCCTATTACTATTGTTGAGCCTATTTTGGCAGACGAATAAGTTTCTGCTTTAGTTGGTTTATTAGATTTAAGAGTAAATGTTTCTCCAAAAGAAACTATACCTAACATATCATTTTCTATTTTACCAATGGATAATTTACATAATGCTCTATCATCATAATAATCCGCTTCAACTCCCATAGATATTTTTTGTTTTGACAGCCCATCGGTTAATAACATATTATAAGGAGAACCAGATTTAAACGTATTTCTATTACCAGTTGGATTAAATAAATGAATATAATCTCTCAATACTAAATATGTATTGTTGAATAACCAACCATTTGCAGAACTAGATAAAGCCGCATCGTTAGCAAATTTCCCCGCTATAGTTAAACTAGTATTGCTCTCTATTGACTTAACATAACATTTTTGATGGTCTAATAGTATTACATCTCCCTCTTTTAAATCAGTTAAGAAAGTAGTATTAGTTCCAGTAACTTGATTACTATTCAATGCTATTGTAACTCTATCTGAACCATCCCCTAAATGTAAATATTGAGCGTGTCTAGCATCAGGGTCAATAGCAACATACATTGACATTACTGCTTCATTGATACCAGTATGCGCTTGTAATTGATAATTACTATTCTTAGTATCTGGACCTAAAAATTCTTGGTCTTTATTAATTCTTAATAAGTTAGGGGTATCCCCATACATTAAATCACTATCAGGTCTTTTGGTGGTTCTTGAAGATAAACAGTTAATATCTATTTCATTAGGGGAATTTCTCCATAAACAAGTTTCAGCAGGTCGCATAATTCTATAGTTATCATAAAAGTCTATTGCCCCACTATTATCAAGTGGGACATTATCTAATAATAACTCATGAGCAACTACTTTACCTGTTACATTTCTTTTATGCTCCTTAACATAAATAATATGATTAGGGTCAACCATAGTATCAGCCATACTACTTTGTCCTTGAAAGTAACTAATTGCATTAGTGGTTCCTTCCGAATTCATATCTGCAAAATAACTAATATCATATACACTAGAATCATTTTTAAACGGCCTAAAGTCTAACCTAGTTGGTTTTTTACCTACTTGAGTTCCAAAGTTAGCGACCAAATACATACCAGTTAAATCTACAAAATTTAAAAATGGATTATAATTAGTAGAGCCTTCTACATCCATTTCTATTCTTAACGAGCCTTCTCTAGTCATATTATTAGGGCCATCACCAGCAACAGAAGTAAAACTAACAGTTCCTTCTTGAGTTTCAGAATTATTAAGAGCAGTTGTGCCAACTAAAGAATTTATACCTAAATATAAATTAGGAACAAATACACCAAATACACCATCGGCCACATAATTTTTTGTCGCCTTACCTTCTTCTAATTCAACATAAAAAGTTGGGGATGCGGCCCCTGTAGTAGTGTTTTGTTCTGGTGAATCACCTGCAAGAGCCGCAAAACCAGCATTTTCTAATGAACCTTGTGCGCCTATAAATGTAAATTCATGACTTCTTTCATCTGCAAAATCTACTTCATTTCCAAAGGTAATGGTTGCACTAGTTTCTGTTCCCGACCCATCGGGGTCTATAAAGTTCACTTCTGTACCTCCTGTATTACTCATTGTAAATGCAGTTACATCAACACCCTCTGTTCCAGATGTTATAGTTCTAACAACTGCTCCACTTGGAATACCACTACCACTACTACCATCAGAACGTGTATAAGATGCTAGTGAATGCCCAACTCTAATTGTTGCAGACGAAGAACAATTAATTGTACTAGAGCCGTGAGTTAAAGTACAACCACTAACAGTAAAGGTTCCAGTTATTTTACCAAAACCATCTCCATAAGTTTGTAAGGATTCTTCATCCGAATCTGCCGCTGGTGTTCTTAATCTAGCAGGTTTTGAATAAGGGAAATTTCTAGTCGCTCCACCCCTATAATCAGGAAACATACTTATTCTTGAGCCTATAGGAGTTTTAATTTTAGAAGCATTTTCAACCTCATATCTTCCTAATGCCACTACTCCGCATCTCCAATATGGATTACCGCCTTCTTGAATCCATTCTAAAATATTAGATACATGGGAATACTCACTACTTATAGTATTAGTATCACTACTTGTTCCAGTATTTCTATTTACTAGATAGGTTTTAGATTGCATTGCATTTATTGTTCTCTCTGGATTAGTGCTAGTAAAGTTATGAGCATAAAAAGTTCTAAAGCAAGGGGGTAAAGCGACTATGGGAGATACATATTGTGAACCTACACTAGCACTTTGAGCGAAATACATAAACGATTCATTAAAGTGTTCTAAAAATGTAGAAGAAGTAATGTTATCTGTTAAAGTATGGTCAGTTAATCCTGAAACGTTTTTACCCCAAGCAGTAATATTCGATATAGGGTCATTCTGAATATTTGCAGTATTACCATCAATAAAACCATAAGGAATCTGATAATGTATTGTAGTGCCGCTTTCTCTACGATTAGCATATCCATTCCACATTTGTTGTAGCATGTTAGTTCCTTTTTGTTTTGTAGGAGTTAAGAAAGAATTTTCCCCACCTCTGCCGTAAGTAGTAAACTGATAAAACGAATCCCACCAATCTTGAGTAGCAATAGTGGTATTTTTACCACAAACATATACAAACCCATAATACAAACAAGGAGTCCCATCTGCCTTTAAAATAGGTCTTCTTGCATCTTCTACTAAAGTAAAAGAACTAGAACTAGTGTTTTCATCTATAACTTTACCAATGTATTTTCCTTTATCTGTAAATATTTGGTCGCCTATTTCTAGTAAACTAGAAGGGTTAGCATCTACAGTTACTACGGTATCACTTGTCCCATATGCCGTTATCTCTAAATTTAATCTAACAAGTGGTTGATACCTAGTATATTCAAAATTAGGAGTTGTCATGTTTTTAATATCACTTATTCTTTCAGGGTCTACTAAATTAAAATGCCAATCATAAGTACAATCTATTAATCGCATTAATCCAAATCTTTTCATTTGAGAAGGAGTATATTCTGTTCCATCAGCATTTGTAGAAGAACTACTAATTGGTAATACTTCATATTGGTCATCTATTTCTTGTTCTTCTTCTAAAGCCCCCTCATAATATTCATGAGAAGTATTACTATTAGAGAAAGAACTTTCTCCCTTTAATAATAAACTATAATCTGTAAACTTCCTATTAACGGTTACACTATTTACAGTTCCCGAATAACCTATATGATGCTTTCTTGCCATAGAATCAGGATACATATCAGCAGGTGAAAACATAAACCATCTCTGAGTTTTAGGGTCTGGTAATTCCCAATGGTCTTTTGCTCTAGTAATACCGTCAAACTTTGGTCCAATCCAAGGAGGATAAAGGACACTAATTCCCATATCACCCGTAGTGGTATCAGCCGAACCTCTTACATCTCTACCTAATTTTGAATTAGCCAAACTAACTCCTATTTGTGTGAACGGTGGAGTATCTACATCCATTTGTAATCTACCATTACCACTAGAAACATCAGCAAAACTACTCGCTAATTTAAATGTTCTATTGTTATTCTTATCGGGCCAACCAAATAACTTAACCCATCTATCGACTAAACTAGCAGAAAAAGTAGTGCTGTCATCTGCCGCAGGGTCTACATATGCGGGGGCTTCATTTGCGCCCCCCGTACCTGCCCACTCAATATCATAGGCTTCACCTTTCCATCTTCTGTAAACTAATTCATTTCCAGCACTATCATTTAATGGTGATTCAGTATCTTCTTGCCAATCACCACCTCTAAAGTTATCATGTATTCTAGGCATAAATCTAGGGTAAATTAAAGAATTATAATTAGTCTCATCAGGAGAATAAATTGTAGTCCCATGTTTATTGAAATCAGCAAAGTTACTTCCCATAACTGGTCTAAAGTCTCTTGATTCTGGAGAAGAGTATTCTAAGAAATAGGGGTGGGTTTTAATTAAATTATCATCTCCATCCGAAGCGGCCTTATTATCGAATAACATTCCTATAGTTCCACTATCATCGACCATTTTTACAGCCCAAGCATAATCATTATTATGATAACCATAAGGATATTTCATTAATTTATTTCTACCAAATTTAGCATCTGATATTCTATAAGCAGTAGCATAACCATTTACTCTACCCTTATCGGTTGCATAGGTATCTTTAATCTGCCCATCTTTTCTTCTTCTATTAATGTAGGAAAGATACTTACCTCTTTGTAATCCAAAATATCTCCATTTAGTATTACCATATCTATCTATCATATCAGAATATAATAAGTTAGAACCGTAAGAATATTGTCCAGTACTATCTCTACTAACGCTTTGGTCAGTTATGTGGTGATATATTCCACCACTCCATTTAACAGGTTTACGAATATTATCAGCGGCATTTGGGCTAGACAAAATAGGGTTAGTTAAAGTTACAACTCCCCCTTGCCCCAATCCCTGAGTGTTTAAGAAATATAATCCTTGAGTAAAGTAATCTGTTAATACAGTTATTCTAAGTGTGTCCGTTAAACTACTATCTTCAAATAAACCACCAGCGCTATCAGTAAATTTAGTTGATTCATATTTTCTACTAAAGAAAACTAAATGAGCATCGTCAGACGAATCATCTTCGAATACATGACCAATAGTAAATACTCCATTGTTCGCTCCTTTTTCATGTCCTTCTATATGTATTCTCATACCTGCCGATAAAGAAGATAAGAAAGCCATAGAAGCAGTGCCACTTGCAGTTAAAACTCCAACTTTATATTTTGTTCCTCCAAATTTATCTATCCCACTTGCATCATCGAAATCAAAATCATTGGCCGAATAATATTGTGGTGGACTTGCCTCTCCGTAGTATTTGTAAATACTTTCACTACTTGTTACTGATTTAAATAAGGGTCTATCTAAAGTAAAAGCAACCCTATCATTCGCTAATCCAGCATTAGAACCAGTACTAATGTCTATAATTTTACCAAATAAGTTTCCACTAGAATCAAATATAAAATCTCCTTCTTTTAATTCTTCTATGTAATCTTCTAAAGAAGTTCCCGCACCTATTAGTTCAAATTGAAATATACCATTATATCCTTTAGGTTGAGTATCTGGAAAATTACCAACACTTACTAAATATTTATCTCTACCGTCTAATGGGTTATTATCTACTCTTGCTAAAACCACTGGACAAATAGGAGCAACTTCTATTGAAGTTTCTTTATCTTTAGAAGTTAAATTAACTATTTCATAATCAGTTAAAGAACTAACCGTATGTAAGTTAACAAAATCAATAGTAAATTTATCAGTTATTTCATCTGCTAAATGACAATAAAATGGTAAATCAAAATCTATTTTATCAGGAGCATGAATACTATATCCTTTGGCTAACGGATGATTACTACTTGAACTACCCACTAAAGTAGTGCTATCATTATAGGGCGCAAATTCATTACTTAAACTTAAAGAATTACCACCTGTAAAAATAATACCTTTATCACTAGTTCCACTTAATGAGTTTACTCTAGTTGTTGTATATGGATTAGATGATAATGCTTTAGCAAAACTAATCGTATTACCTCTTATAAATTGTTTAACTGTTTCACTAGCCGCAGAAGTATCTAATATATCATCAGGTACAACATCCAATTTTAAATCAGTACCAGAACGGTTTGCAAACTGACTAGAAATCATAATTACTTCGTCATCTTTTAAAGCAGTTGGTATTCCTTCTTCTAAAGTAAAAGTACTGCCACTAATACCGTAGATTCTACCTATGAAAACTCCTTGAGTTGTAAACAGTAAATCACCTTCATCAGCCGCTACATTCTGATTACTACTATCAACTGCGATAACTATTTCAGTAGTGCCTACTTCATATCTTGCTCCAACACTTGAGTTATTTATACTACCATACATCATCATTCTTTCAACGGGACCGATTGTGGAATAAACAATGTCTTCAGTAAATTTATAATCTTTATTTACTATTGGCCCTAATAATTTACCAACATCATTTCTACCTTTAACTTTTAATTTAAACATTCCATCTTCTACGACTTGCTCAACACTCTCAACAACTCCAGAAAACACTCTTTTCTCTATATCGTAAACACCCTTAAAATAATCTAAATAAGATAAAGTTCCCCTAACGTGATTATTAGTAGTTAAACCGTTTTGACTTAAATCGTATCTTTTTTCACTACCACTAACAGGAACGCTTTCTGTATTAATAGGATAACCATATAAAGATACATTAGACATACCATAAGAATAAGGAAGAAAATCTGTTTTATTATAAGATTCTAAAAACCTTTCATCTTTAAGATGTGTTTTTAATTTAATAAATTTATTTAGTTTATCTCCATACTCAACATGTAGTCTATGTCCAGTAGCAGAACCACCCCTTAATATAAAATTAATATCATTAATTCTACTATGTTCTTGTTTTTCTATAATACTAGAACCTACCTTAATAGAAGAACCATTTGTTTCAAATAAACTATTAAAAGTAGTTAAATTTCTTTTAGTTGGTGCGGCAGAACTACCATCATAATCTAAACTATAACCGTTTATTTCTGAGTCTATCGGGATGTTCGTCATAATATTATCTGCGTTAAAAGAATACTTTCTTCTATATCCCTTAGTGTTAAAACTAGGAACTGAACCTGCGGCCAATGTGGTTGTATTATATTCTGTATCAGTAGCCTTTCTCCATAACCTAGGAGTAATAATTTGAGAACCACTTGAAGGGTTAGAAATACTATCAGGAATTATATGATATAAAGTTCCAGAAACACTTACAGTAAATCCGTCATATAGAGGGTCATCTCTTGAACCTGTATCTGTTTTACTATCAGGAATAGGACTCATTAATAAAAATCTTATATCTTGTCCTTCGGTTAAATTATCAACAGTTAGAGTTGTATCGCCGATAAAATAATTAAAAGTTCCAATTTCAGAAATTCTATTTAACCCCTGTTCTTCACTAAATATTATTTCATGAATAAATAGAGGGTCGCCTTCTTTTATTTTTTTAGCAAGAATCTTTTGAGTATCAGCGAATACAATATCTACATATCCACCACTAGCAGTAACGGATTCGTAATCAATCATCTCCATAGCGTTTGGTGCTATATTATTAGTCAAAGGAGAATCAGTATAATACATATATCTTGTTTGTCCTATTGCATAACTGTGGTAATTACTATCATCGTCATTAGGTCTATGAGCCATTCTAAATGCATTTTTTAAATGATTAGTAGAATCAACGGCACAATACATTTTATTATGGTCTAAATCTACCGCATGGGATAAAAACTTTAATTGTAAATCATTATCGGTATCACTACTTTCATCCGCCCCAAAATCAGTATCATCTAAAAATAAAGTAGTAGCAGTAGCGTCTGTTGCGCTATCTATACAATAAACATCATCATTATCGCTATCAGCACTATCACTAATATTAAATCTGGAATCTCTTAATATACCCGCTAATCCCCAATTGGTTCCTTCGGTTCCATCTAAATCAGTTTTAGAATTATCAAAACTGGCACTAGTTCCATTTAATGTTATTTTATCTGCATTACTACTATAGTTTTTATGTAATTCTAAACTATCATCATCTATTAATAAAAAATCCATAGCGGCTGGATTATCCGCTTTATACATCATATCTACTATACTTGCTTGCATAGTATAAGGACCATAATCAATAATATCTGTTCCATATTCTTGGTCGGTTACAAATGTAGAATAAGTATAAGTATGTGTAGAACCATTATAACTAGAACTTCTAAGTACGTATCTTGTAGCAGGTTCTAATTTATCTTTACCATTTAAAAAATAAAAGAAAGGACGAGAAGCATGGGTATTAAGATAATGTTTAACATTAGAAGTTGTTCCTAATAAACCATAACCACAGGCAACTAACGTTTGGTTATCCGAATCTAATTTAGGCATGTTAGAGTCATTGGAATCAAAGACAGCAAATTTAGTATCTTTAGGGATATCAACTCCTAGACTTGGTGAGAACTCTATTGTGTCTCCCCATACCTCTGATTCTAAAATTTCAGTAATTTTAGCAAAATGATGATTATCAGCATTATCTGAATAAACTAATACCCATAAACTATCTATATTGTCTTTTAATAAAACTTTATCTCCGCTGGTATGAGAAGTAGCAATGGTATTATTAAATCCTCTAATTACTGTTAAAGAACCCGAAACCGCAGTTACTAACATTTCTTCATTATTAATAACTATTATGTCATTAACGGAAATACCAGTAGTGCTTGCTACTCCAATGGTGGTATCAGTAGCATCTTCATTTCCACTTAATGTAGTTTTATCTGTTATAAATCTTTGACCACTATTACTATGATAATCATAACTTCTTAGAATATTACCTCTAGTAGTTTCTAAATTAGATAAGTGGTCACTAGTGGTAGTTGAATTAGGGTATTTTCTATTTACTGTTGAGTAAGTTTGCGTAGCCGAACCATCTGTAGTAGTACCCTGCGCTTCATGAAAATGATAAGAATTATTAATTCCAAATTTAGAATTAGTTAAAGTTGTATTATCTGCTTTATGTATTTCATAACTATTTATAGTATCAGCCGCAGATAAAAGTTTAAAATCATCAAATCTTTCATGAACTTCCCCTCTGACTAATAAAGGATTTAAGGGAGTTTTATAAATTGCTTTTTGCATAAAGTTATCAGAATAGGTACTGGCATTTGTAATATTAGTATCTATAATATCAGTATTAGCCTGTGCTATAGTGTTTGCGGAAAATGCTTTGCGCATAGCAAAAACGCTGGTAAAGTCACCCATACCTTTTGTCATGAGTTTTCCCCCTCAAATCTAAAATAAAGTAAAGTATTTCTAAAGTTAGGAATTAATGTATCTAAACTATTGAAGTTTTCTTTTACATCTTTAGTAATAGAAAACTCATGTATCTCTCCCATAAACTGTGAAGCCCTTCTAGTTTCTAAAACATCATTACCATTAGAACCTAAATAACAATCACTCTCGTCAAATGCAAAATCAACAATAGGATTATTTGTTCTAATAGTTACATCTCTTACCGTTAAAGTTTCTCCAGTAGCCGCACTTATACTACTATTAATACTATTTTCAGTAATAACAAGAAAAGAATTATCAGTTAAAAAATCGTTAAAAACTAACCAAATACCATTCAAGTCTGCATCATTAGCACCTTCTATACTTACATAATCTCCAGCAGTTAGACCATGTGGGTCTATTGTAGTAATAGTAGCAGAAGGGTCGCCAACACCACCATCTCCAACAATATTGTTTATCACAAAATCTTTTTCATTGAACTGCTGGGTGGGAACTTTAACTCCATCAATCATTAAGTTTATTCTTTTAGCGTTGATGTCATAACTCATAGATAAATGAAATGGCCTTAAAAGATAAGATGCTTCTTTCCAAGTTTCTCCTAATAGTGGAGCACCAAAAGAAGCATGTTTATCTCCACCGACATCTACTAAAGTTGCCCCACTGTCATTTACTAATCTTAAACCATTAAAAAGTTTGGAAGGTAAAGTCTTGTATAAAGTTCTAGCAAAATAAAATTCTTCTTTAGGAGTAACCGAGTCTGTACTTGTGTCTATAGTTTTATAATCTTGACCCGAATCAGTGTTGTTATTATCCGACTGTAAATTAGTTGTTTGAGTTGTACTGGCATCATAACCCCTAGTAACAGTTAAGGTATTTCCAGAAATAGCAGTTACTAAGACTAATTCATTACCTAATCGTAATATATCTGTTGCACTTATATCTCTAGCATCATCCACATAAAAAGTCGTTTCAGTTTTTGTTCTTACAGGTTTAACTAATTTACATGCGGCCATATATGCATAGTCAACATCATTATCTGAATCCGCATGAATAGTTTCTATATAACCCAAAGAAATAGGTTCTTTTTGTTCTATGGTGGATATATTAGTTGGTGATGAATTATTCCAATCAGAAGAATAAAATCTTGAAGTCGCAAATTGCGTGTATAATTTTCTTCCTCTCCACATCCTATTAGCCATATCTAAATTATTAGCCCCATCTACAGCGAGACTACTTCTTCCTTGATTAATGAAAGATATTACTCCTTCTGTATCTGCTCCCTTTAGAGTGTGAAAAACTGTCAAATTCCCGCTTGTCATAGTTTCATCAATTAATAAACTAGTAATAGAGTTACCAGCGGCAGTCCAGTCATTTGTATCTAAAGTTAATGTTGTCCCAGATTGTATTCTAACTTGATAAAACCCATCATTACTACTAGAACCCACCACTTTAATAAATCTTATATTACTAGTCCAAGTACCACTTGCTCTAACTATAGTAAAATTACTACCAGTGAATGTCACATTTACGCTAGATGTATTTATTGTTTCACTTCCTCCACCTAAAGCCGCCCCACTATAATCAGAACTATTAACATATACTCTATCAATATCTACTTGATAACCGTTATCTTGAATTATTCTATGATACTTTACTCTATCTTCACTACTCAGATGAACAGGTTTTCCAAATACAAAATTAGTTTCATCTGTTTGTTCAATCGCTGAACCATAATATTCTTCATCGGCAGTTATAACTGGATTATTACTCTCAACAGTTACAGTACTAACATTTCCATTTTTATCTTTACCCTTTAACACACAACCAATTTTATATTCGGCTGGCTGATTCATATTTGTTCTAGTCATATTCTTTAAATAAAATTCACAGTTATTATTATAGAATAATGTCATTTTATGATTTAATCTATTATCTGTATAAATAGGGGCAAATTGACTATGAGATATAGCAGTAGTCCCATCATATGCTCTAGTAACTGTAATTTCTGTTGAATTACCAAAATGCCTATCAATAGATACAATTAGCATTTTTTCATTATCTATTCTAATATAATTCCCACCATGTAAATATTCAGTACTAGTAACTTCAAATGCTGTAACAGAATCGTTTATTGCTTCTGCTAAGTAAGCAACATGTTCATGAGAGAAATACGCAGAAGACCTAGAACTAGCAACTGCTGTATTACCAACAGAAGAAAACGCCTTCGCTGTAAATGGTAGTTCTAAATTAGTAGCATCAATATTTGTGCTTACATTAGGAACCCCTCCAGTAGTAGTATAGTCTTTACCTATAGACCAACCGAAACCGTTTACATCATAAGGGGTTATAATGCCCTCAATTGTAAAAGAACTTTTATGACCCCATAAACCATAAGGGTCGTCTGAATCTGTTGGTATATGTTTACTATAATCTAAATGAACATAACCGTCACCCATAATAGGAAATACTAATGACTTTTTATCTCCGCTATAAATCCTATAACTCATAATATCACATACTTGCAAAGGCTATCTCAAATGATAAACTAAATTCAATAAAAGGAGAACCCCCAACAAATGTAGTGTCGAATGAACGAACAAAACCCTCTAGCCCTTGTATAGTATTAGTATCTGTAACTATAGGTTTAGGAAACTTACTTCTAGGAACGCTCAAAGTAGCGTCTAATTCACTCCCACCTTTATCTCTTACAGCATAAGTAAAAGGAATCAAAGGGCAGTTTTCTGATGCCAACGAACCACCCACATTAGTTATTGTGTTTTCTCCAGCATCTTCATCGTGATATAAAAATTTAGGACCAACTCTCGAAGGAATTAGAATAATTAAACGATTTAGGTTTTGTTGTGATTGCATAAAAGATGAATCTACATAAGAATGTATTAGTTGAGCGACTTCTTGAGCCGTCATTTTTACAGTAACATGACTACCATCTATATTATCTGTAACTTGAACAGTAGAATCCAATGGGTCCTTTACATCTAATTCAAAATCACCAGCATTAAATTGTTTACGGATTGTTTGTTCAGTTATAATTCCGCTAAGACTGACTGACTTTGTAGACATACCTAAATCCAAACCAAGAGAAACTGATTCACCAGTAGCAATACCTATTGCTGGAGTAGGGAAAGCAAATATATTTTTAGAAGTAGAGATAGAAATATTATCACATTTAAGTGCTATTCTATTTGTTTGAAAGTTTTTCATAGAATCACCTGCACTATCAGCAATAGGGCTTCTTGAACTTAAGTCAAGATAAACATAATGAGAATCTAAATCAGTAGAAGAAAACGTAGCCATCTTAATACCTCACATTAGTAGACGAAGAAGTAGTTCTATTTATTTCCGTATTCACCATTCGTCCTATTTTCTTTGCTATATCTCTTAACTCTGAATCTGATGCTCCCATTCTTCCATTAACTGAAACGTTAATAGTCGTACTACCCCTAGAACCGTTAGGATTTACTTTTGCTCCTGTAGGTAAATTAACTAATTCTGGTCCTCTTTCTCCAACTATTGCTAAACCTCCTTTATCTATTAAACCACCAGTAGCCAGTAAAGGAATATCTGCAAATGGAGATATGGCATTTATTCCTTTAATTATAGTATTAACTATCCGTTTAAAGAATCCCATTACATCTCTTGTAAAGAATGTTGTTATCTTTTCTACTATACTCCCTCCTAATGATAAAAATTTCGCTTTTAGTTTTTCGAATACACTGCCCCAAAATGCACCACTAGTTAAAACAAGTAAAGCCTTAAAGTAAAGACCTAAAAGGCCAACTATTAAACCAAACGCTAATTTAACAATTCCTTTCATTACAGTAAATATAATAGCACCTAAACCTCCAAAGATTTTGGCTATACCTGTAATTAATGTCACAAACCTTTCATCAATACTACCACTCCCAAAGAATGCATTAAATATATCAAATACCCCACTGACTATAACAGCAAGGCCCTCAAAAATTTCTTTTGCCCCATCTACTAATGTTTTTATAACTTCAGCATCTTTAACCAAAGTTCTAAATAAAGAGAATATTACAAAGGCTTGTATTAAGAACATAACTCCTAATAAAGCATATTTAGATGCCATCTTCATAACTTTTCCAAATGGTATTTTTCTAAATGCTTTAACACCTGACACAACAACTTTAATCATGCTAAAAATGGGTTGTTGTCCTTTTGGGCTAAATAAACCAAGTGTTAAAAATTTAAATAAAGGACTATTCTTAATACCTTCCCCTATAGACTTAGCGGCATCTATTCTTCTTTCACCTGCTAGGTCGCCTATTTGTCTTTTTAATGAAGCCCCTTTTTCTGTTGTAGCAAATCTAGGTCTAAATTGTCCTATTGAAAACCCTTGATTATATGCTTTTTCTTGTTGTTTAAAGGTTTCTCTTAACAGTTCTTCTTGCTTACGGATTTTAGTTACCCTTTCTCTTTCCGCCGCTAGTTCCATTTGTTTTTCTTCTTCTTTTAATAAACCTTTAACTTGTTCACCATATCCTTTTTTAGTTTCTAATAAAACATCATGCATATCGCTATATTGTTTTTTAGTTCTATTTAGTGCAAATTCTTGTGCCTTTTGTTGTTCCATTCCAGCCGCATCTGCCATTGCATATGCATCAGCAACCTCTTCTATTGAATCACTTAAATCTTTAAATGATAGAGAAGCATCGTTTAAATCCTTTTGAACATCCGCTACCTTTTGTAATTCTTGCTGTACTTTACCCACACTTCTAATACTTTTTTGAGTTTCCTCAAATGCTCTATCTTGTTTTTTATAATAAAAATCTAATACTTGACCAAGAGAACGCATATAATTTTGTAATTTCCATAACCCACTTCCAGATAATACCCTACTAAATGCTGTCCATTTTTTACTCGCCTCTCCAGTTCCATTCGCTAATTCTCCGAAACTCCTAAGAAGACTATCTGACGCTTCTTTTTGGGTTTCAAGAGCAGAGGTTAAAGACCTAACAGAATCAGTAGCATTATTTAAACTCATATCTATCCTCTCTTTTTTATTTCTTTCTCCATTTCTTCCGCTTTATACCGTTCCACTTCGCCATGAACCATTAACATATCTCTAACCAAACGGGCTGGCATCTGATAAACCTCTAATGGGCTTATCGCTAAAGCCTTAGAAAGACTATAAACTGTAATCAGAGATACAATCTCTGGGTCGGGTTTACCCCTTCCTCTTATTGTGGCTCTGATTCTTCGTTTTTTGTATCATCCCCCGCTAACTGTTGAAGGGGATTAGGAAGTATATCTTTTAATTGACTTCCTAAATAGGGACTTAGCCTAATCAAATCAGTTTTACCTAAATGTGGCTCTGTCTTTTCTACAAAGTTATCAATCATATAATGGTATAAATTATTTAAATCTATATCCATTTCCTGAGTTCTAGGATTAATATTCATTACAGAAGCCATTCCTTGTTCTACTTGTAGCCAAGTTGGTTCTTTAATCCATATTTTCAGGTATTCATCACTATTCTCACTTATTTTGAGATAGTGTAATTTCGGTTCATTTGCCGCAAACAGCAAGTTCTTATTACTAACAATTTTTTTATTTTCGTTTAACATTTTATCCACCTTCTTTTTTTTACCAACATACAAACAAACGGTGTTGGTGGAATATGATATTATTCAGTAGTTTCTGGAGTTTCTTCCTTAACTACCTCCTTTTTCTTTTGGCGTTTTTTAGCCCTTGATTTTTTAAGTTCTTCTTTTAGTCTTTGTTCAACTAACAATCTTTTTTCTGCTTTAGAAACCATTTATATCACCCTTGTAAAACCCAATGAGTTTTAACAGTACAACTGTTTAAAGTTCTAGGCATTACTGTTCCTTCTACTGTAATTGGTCCTTTATCATCAGGTATTGTAAAGTTAGCACTATTCAAGAAATAATCTTGGAACTTCATAAGAATCTGTTCTCCATTCGCTTTATCGAACTGTAGAGTAAGAAGTGTAGAAGCAGTATCTCCTACTTCGGTTTGATTCAATAGTTCTTCAAATAATTTATCATCAGTAACCATAGCAGTAAAGGAAACTTCATAATTTCTTTGTGCAGGTATAGCATCTTTTATTGATTTATTACCTATTCCTATAAACCTTTTATCTTGTAAATTATTATTAATAGTTAAAGTTAAGTTTGTAACTTTTAAAAATTGTTGCCCAAATACACTAAACAGTCCACTTGAGAAAAAGAATGGTTCCAAAAATTCAGCATCAAAATCAGTAGTACTACTATCATTAGCCTGTTCAAAGTTAAACAATTGACGGTTATCAGTTATACCAGCCCTTGCCTCATAATTCTCTGCTTGGGTTAAACTGTGAACTGCTCTAGTGTTTAAATCCATAGTCATTTTAACTTCTTCATTTTCATTGGCCGTCATTGTAAAAGTATTAACTCTATTACCCCTAGCAATCCTAACAAAAGTAGCACTTTCTGAAGCAGATGCAGTATTGGTGGTTAATGTGCTAGTCTTGGATAAAGTTTGTTCTAAAGCAAAAGAAGGTAAATTAGCCCCATCTGCCTCAGCAAATGTATATGTAATTAAATGGTCTGTACCTCCCCCTGTAGTTCCATCAGTTATTGCTCTTTGTAATAATTCCGTATTTGCCGCCGCATCTATACCACTAAGTAAAGGCGGAACTAAAGTATTAGTGCCTCTTTGAGTTTTATAGAAAATTGGTCCTTGGTCTAAAAACTCGGTAACATCATGGTCCGCCTCCGCACCACCATTTCCCGAATCAATATATACAAATCTTCTATCATCTACTGAGGATGCACCATGTCCATTTAATAAATCAGTAGTGCCTTGGGCTTCTAAAGTAGCATTAACATTAGTACATCGACCTAGTGCATAATAAATAAAAGCACCATGATTCGCAACTAAATTTATATTAGCACCACTAGCAGTTTCTATTCCTTTAAATTGATGAGTAAAGTTTCTACTTCCTCCTAATTGAAGATTCATTTGTTTCATTTCTACTTCTACATTAGGAAATGTAGCGGACTCAACTAAACCTAACCAGTTATCAGCGTTAAGTCTTTTAGTTGTTGAATTTTTTGCTCCAACACAAGGAGCGCCATAACCTCTAATGTGAATAAAATCGCCACTTGCCAAAGAATGCGAATGAGCAGGGCTAATGGTTAAATCTTTTTCATCATTTTTAGTAACAATGTGAGTTGAAACTATAGTAGTAGGTGCGCCAGCGTCATAAAGTTCAACAGTACAGCCAACATATAAATTATCAACCATTAGAAAATGCGCTTCCCAATCATCATGCGCTCTTAATACCGTTGTAGTACTATTACTATTGTCTAATGGTATGTATAAGTCCACTTCTGGAACTAACGTTAAACTTGCTTGGCTTCCTAAAAATATATCTTCTGCTGTCATTTGCTTTCTCACCTACTTACTTACTTACTATACTGAGATGGCGTACCGTTTCATTGTCACATTTACTTTATAACCCAATAACCTTTTTGCTTTGTTATTAGATTCCGTTCTTCCTCCTAAAAAAATTTGATGCATTTTCAATGATTCACTTCCAATTGTAACGGTCGCACCCTTCCTCTGTGATTCAAGCGTGTAGCGAAGCGATTTATAAAGTGATTCCAACCTTTTATGCGCATACATATTATCTGCGGCTCTAGTATCTCCACCACTTACAGTTCTAATATGACAAGTTAAGTTATAAGTCTCGTTCCTAACATCGTAATGAACTGTACCATATTCTATATCTTGTCCATCTTCAAATACCACAATTAAGTCTGAAGAAGTTGCCGCCCCAATAGCAGGGCTAGTCTGATTTAACAAACTATATTGCCTAGCCTGACCTCTACTAACTTTACCAGTTGTTCCATCTGTTGCTCCACCTGAAGATAAATTACGAATATCTAGTATTGTAGGTTTAACCCTATGAGCAGATGGTATTCCTAATGTATTTTGCATAACACTAGAACTAGGCCAGTTATCTCTTAAGAGTTCTACCAAATAAGTTACTTCATCCATTATAACCCACTACCCTTTACAACTTTATTTAATCTTTTACGAATATCTTTCTCAATTGCTTCTGCTACAAACTTTTCTATTTCTGCATCAGAATAAGTATAATCTCCAAGTCCACTAGCCTCGAAAAGTTTATTTCTTTCTCTATACATTTGTTCTACTCTTTTGATTATTCTTATTACGTCACTCAATTAAGAACACCCCTTCCTTCTTACCATCTAATATTTCCATTGCTTCTTTTCTTAGAATATCATATTTCTCTTTAACGGATATTTGGTTTCCAGATTCAGTAATTAAAACAGTAGCATCATCAGAACGTAGAATTTCACAAGCAACTAACTTTGTAGCCGCATCTGTAATTGTTGCTGGAATGTTACCATCCCCTGCATAGTAAGTTGCCCTTACAGAATTTAAATGAATATATGGGAACTTATCTCTAAAGAAAATTCTACCTTCTCTACTTATTTTCCACCATTCATCCATTCTTCCTGATGACTCTTTATCTGTAAAGCCACTAACTTCTAATCCGTGTGCAGAAGTTGTAGCCGCATTACCATTTAGATAAATACTACATTCTGCACCATCATCACTTGGTAATAAAGATGAAATTAAAACTTTACTAGAATCTTCTGAATCAAGACAAGCATAGAAAAAGTCTGAAACTTGTTTAGCACCCGTAGAATCTGTCTGCCCCTTTGCTTGTGTAGCACCTGTTAACGATGCAGTTTTATCGGGGAACCTTTCATTGATTAATGAAACAAGTTCCCTTGCCGCAGTTTTATTACCATATGTGGTATCGAATCTTGAATTTGTAGTCCCTGCCAGTAAATTAAATACTAAACCGCTGTTAGGTAAACGAAGGTTAATTGTAGTTGTACCACTAATCATAGAAGTATAATCGTTAAAGGTTACACTGGCTTCTGCTCCACAAATGTTTGTCCATTTACTCCCTTCCCATATATCTAAACGAATCATTTTGGATATACTATGTCTATCTAATTGAATAAAACCAAGATAATCTCTATACATTCCAGCGGGATAATGCCCTAGTCCTACAGTAAAATTATGATATTCTTTTTCATATAGTATTTTTCTCCAAGAAGTTTTAGTTTTACCATCAACCATATCTTCTACTCTTTTAATAAATTCACCAACTTCTGAGTGCATTGGTGTAGTATTAGCAGTAAAAGGTGGTATCTGTAAAAGTTCTGCAACTTTATCAGCAGTAGTATAATATCCTCTACCCGCTGAGTAATCGGGGTTTATTGTTGTTGTATCTGATGGTGATTTATATGTCATTATTCTGCCTCCACTGGTTCATGC
>Ga0208919_1000566_pt1 | contig 24435 bp, 20 predicted proteins | sample 4_EtaG_FD_184076 | JGI IMG/M metagenome (GOLD analysis project Ga0208919, IMG submission 184076) | Marine viral communities from the Subarctic Pacific Ocean - 4_ETSP_OMZ_AT15127 metaG (SPAdes) (version 3) | ecosystem: Environmental > Aquatic > Marine > Oceanic | place: Pacific Ocean | collected...
ACGCTGAGTGGGCTGATCGTCTTGGCATACCACAGTCGGCAGCTATTACTTGTGTCAAACCATCAGGAACAGTCTCACAGTTGGTTGACTCTGCCTCTGGAATCCATGCACGTCATTCACCTTATTACGTTAGAACCGTTAGAGGAGATAACAAAGATCCCCTTACCACCTTCATGAAGGATCAGGGTATCCCTAGTGAGCCTGACGTGTTTAAACCAGATCAAACAACAGTGTTTTCTTTTCCTATAAAAGCTCCTAACAAGGCTGTGGTTACATCTGACTTGTCTGCTGTTGATCAACTTAACATGTGGTTGATGTATCAGAGAAACTGGTGTGAGCACAAACCATCTGTAACTATCAACGTTAAGAAGGATGAGTGGTTCGAGGTTGGAACGTTTGTGTATGAACACTTCGATGAAATGTCTGGTGTATCTTTCCTACCCTACAATGAACACACCTATCAACAGGCTCCGTATCAGGAAATAGATAAAGAAGAATACAAGAACATTCTATCCACTATGCCAAAAAGTATTGACTGGTCTAGACTCAGCGAGTATGAAAAAGAAGACACTACTACGTCAAGTCAAACAATGGCTTGTACTGGTGATGTCTGCGAGGTGGTAGATATAGGGGCATAGCCAATGGGAAAAAGAAATGCTTCCTCTATTAGAGAGGGAACAGCAGCAGAGAAAGAGTTTATAAAGTTACGTGGAAATAACTTTGTTAGATCTGCTACAAGGGATGAAGACATCTTTGAACACTGGGATGTTTTAGACAAAGAGTTTGGTAAGGTTGACGTTAAAGCAGCTAAACGATTTGAAAGAAGAGGACCAGTGGACTACACAATCTGGTGGGAACTACGCACAGTCAAGCGTCCTCCTGATTGGAAACCGACTAAGGGGTGGGGAGTTCCTAACGGTATAGATAGGTTTGTTGCAGTAAGAGCGAAAGACTTTTTCTATCTGTTAGACCCATCCAACATTATACACGATCTTAGAAAAAGATGTACTGAATATTTTAAGGGTGAGTTTGGACTATTAACCAGACCAGGTAGAGGTGATTTAATTACTATACTTCCTTTAGACTACGTGGTAGAACACAGTACACACTCTGTTGCTATAGGCTAGGATAGAATATGAAATGCAAAGACTGCGGTTTTCTTCTTGATGATGATGGTCACTGTGGAGAGTGTAACAGATATAGTATTTCAGATATAATAGACTTAGCAGGAAGGAAAGAGATGAGTTCTAAATTTAACCCAGTTGATAGACCCTTTCACTACAACCATGCAGACGATGGCATAGAGTGTATCGACTACATAAAACAAGTGTTGGGTCTAGATGGGTTTATACATTACTGTCATGGTAACGTAATCAAGTATCAGCATCGTTACAGATATAAAACTAATCCTGTAGAAGATATGGAGAAAGCACAGTGGTATCTCGCCAGGATGTTAGAGTCGTTAAAAGAAAAACATAAATGACTAGCAAAGATAATAAAAAAACCCTTGAGCAGGAAGCCCAAGAGTTTGTGTCAAAGAAAGACACTACTCAGATAAAGGTGGAGACTGACGATTTTTTTGCAGGTCATGCCTTGTCAGGACTCCTTGCCTCTGGTAAGTATGTCAGGTCTGAGGAGATAATAGAAGAAGCGTTCTCGTACTCAGACAAAATGATAAACTACAAGAACACTAAAAAGAAATAACAAACTATATAACCCCCAGTTAATTTCTGGGGGTTTCTTTTTACTCATAAGGTTCGTTCTCTCGTATGTTTGGAACTATGGCTAAAAGCTTCATTCTTCTTGTTAATTCATCTGGTATAGTCTCAGACTCAGATAGGTACTCATCTGCTGTATTGAACCCAAGGGTTTGTGCAGCAGTGTCTAGATTTTGTTTTCCCTCTTTACCCTTAGAGTAAATTATGTAGTTATTTCTGATGTAGCCTCTAGCTTTTATTGGACTCTCTGCTACAAAAGAATCAAGAAGTTCCTCTACATCTTCTTTTTCTTTTAATATCTTCTTTCTAATCCAACCCTCAAGAAGATTGGCTTTGTCTAGGTTTGATATACTATCACTAGCTACAATCTCATCGTAAGTCATCTCTCCATACTTCTTTGAAGCAGGTGCTGTAGATTTCCATTTTTCAAAGTCTTTGTACATTGACTTAGCTAGTCTGTCTCTCAACACGAGATCAATGTTAGCACTCTTTGTTGCAGTGCTTCCGTATATCTGCCAGTTCTTTAGGTTGTACCTAGACATTTCTTTTTGTAGTGATGTCAACGGTGGCTCTGCTGTCCTACCAGTAATCTGTTTTAGGGCAGGATTTACTTTACCTCTAGCTACAGGATTGTCAAAGTCATAGTAAGCAATGTCTGTTTCATCATTGAAAGACTGTAGGTACTGCACTGATCTTACATCAGGTAACATCCTCAGTGCTCTGTTAGTCATCTCAGCGCCACTGTAGTCTAGTTTAACATCATCTGTAATTGCTAGTTCTCTGGTGTAAGGATTACCTGCTTGATCGTAGTCTGCTTGTCCTATCAAGTCTCTAGCTATCGCACCTGGCATGGTAAATGTAGCTAAGAAATCTCCAAACTTTTTTTCTAAATCTGGTGTTATTTTTTGTTTTGCTGCAGCATCTAAGATTGCAACAGGAATACCAAGATCAAAAGAAAATTCTGGTATGCCACCAAGAACGTCTTGCAAGTCTCTTTTTAACTGATCTGTGTTTTCAAAAGAAGTAGGAAGACCATTCTCATATCTCCAGGCTTGATCACCTAGATACATATGAAACATAGCAGCACCTAGTAAAGGTTTGAGATCCTCTTGTGCTCCTAGCTCATTCTTTATTGATCCGTAGTCAACTTCACCATCTCTATCTTTAGCTATCTGATACCCTGCAAACAACATCATAGCTCCAGTGGCTTGACGTGCATACCTAGTGGCATCATCTTTAGCACCCTCAGTTAGACCTGATCTGTGCAACATCTCCCCAAGGATAGGAGCGTAGTCAGATACCATCTGTAAATGATTACCTAAATATCTTGGGAAGGGAACACCTGCTGCTGCTGAAACAAGAAATGGTACTTTTCTATTTAAGTTTACCAACCCTCTTGTTGTGCTTGCTAGTACAGAGTCAGCACCTCTAAAGTCTCTCTGCATGGTGAGTCTGTTTGCGTCATCGACAGCAAGGTTTAAATCTATACCCTCTGGTAGGTCTTCTAACTTTGTGTTGGTCCTTAACCAGTCAGACATCGACATACCCTTGTCTCTGAACTGTCTCTCTAGATTTCCGTAGAAGATACCTTCTTTAAAAACAGAGTCAGAAAGGGTGTTAGCCATGTTCACAAATCTACCTACCTTGGCTAAAACTCCACTGCTTTCCATACCAACTTCGAGTCTCATGGCTTGGTTGTACAAGCGCATGGATTGCTCTGGCATTTCCTCTAACATAATTTGACGTAGCAGTTTAGCTTCTGTGTTGTTAAAAGAAAGACCTCTGACAACTGATGTCATGTTAGGTATAAAAGTTTTTATTTGAGATGCGTCACCAGTAATACCTTTGTAGATAGCCTTGTTAACTTGGTCTACCATATCTGTTCCAACGAGGATACCTACGTTGGTTAAGTTACGCATTGTAGTAGCAGGTTGAGAAGTCATAAAAGATATTCTCATAGTGTCTAAGTCTTGTAAGAACTTGTAACCAGTTCCTTTAGAGTTTCTGACTGCTGCTGCAGATATTTCCTGTGCGTCTTGACTACTGATAGATGAAGCACCCTTAGAAAACAGAACATCTATATCAGATGCTTTATCCATATCTATCTTAGCACCACGTTTTATGGCACTCTGAAATCCTAGAGTTTGACCTGCTCTTGATACCTCAGATAGGTAGATCATAGAAAACTCATCTTTGGAAAGACCATACTTATCTTTTACATTCTTGAGTATCGTAAATACTTCCTGGGCTTCTCCATCTCTCAGCTTGTTTGCTATAGCCTCAGTAATCCTGATGTCACCACCCTTTGTATCTAGCTTCAACTCTCTCATGAGGTCTACACTAGCAGCAGCAATACCTCTCATTGTTTGCACTGAAAGACCAGAACTAAACTCTGGGTTTGCTTTTGGATCTGACATTGCGTTGAGGATAGCTCTACCCTTGGCTACACGTTCAGGATCTAACCTACCTTTTATCTTAGCGCCTTTTACTCCTGCACGAGCAGACAGTATATCCTCTACATCAGCTACAATATTCATAGCTTGTTTTTTCTCAGCGTCTGAAGCAGCTTTTATAGTTCCAAGAGATTTTTTAGCGGCCTCTTCTGCTTGCTTTTTAAATGTAGTGTTTCTTTGTAACATTACATCTTCTACTTTTTTGGCTCTACCTCTACCTACAATACCAGAGATGTAACCTGTGGTTGCACCAAAAGCTCCTTCAGTCACAGCACCTACAGTAGAATCAAAGATTAAATCTTTTGTTGTGTACTCTGGGCCTACTCCAAGCTCTTCTCTAGTTTCACCCTGCTGTTTACCCTGAAACCCAGAGACAGCAGCACCAGTGCCTGTGCCTATAGCCCCTTCTTTTAAAGACTGTCTCGCTATAGAAGACTTAACTACATTCTTCTTTAGAGTCTCTTTTAGTTTAGCTCTAACTGCTAACTGAACACCTTTAGATGCTACTTTAGCTCCTACTTTTCCAAGACCAAAACTAGCAAACCCCAGATAAGTGGATGGTGCAGTAATAGCACCCTCTGCAAAGTCTCCAAGACCATCAAAGAAACCTGTACCTGCTTCTTTAGAACTATCCCACGCCTGAGTCAGCCTACCAAAAGCTTGTTTACCTTTGTAGCTGAAGTCTTTGTTGCGAACATAGTTTAAATCTTTTGTGGCGGTAACTTCGTTGACTGATTGTGCTCTCATGTGCTCTATAAAATCTTTAGTTAGATTTTCAAAACCCATCTCTTTTATTTCGTCTTTAGTATATTTATATCTACCACCACTAAAAAATCTAACTAAGTCTCTTTTGAAATCGTCATCCTCAACGAGATCAATAAAACTAGAGTCAGGTGCTTTTTGTACGTAAGTGCTCATTTAATCTTCTGTCTCTTGGTTAATAATCGTCTCTTCAGAAGAGCTAGGAATTGTGTTCTCTGGGTTCGTTACTATTGGTGTTGGCATAGTGCTAAAAAAGTCTACGGCTGCTATATCGTTTAATTGCAAACCCTCAGTGTCGACAAGAGATACTACTTTATTAACTATTTCATCTATAACAACATTAGGACTTCTTGATGTTATTGGATCAGTAACCTGTTTTATGTATTCACTTTCAGCCCTATCTATAATTCTATCTGCTGCTTGTGGATTTGCAAATGTAACTTTATCTTCTCTAGCATTATATTGACCTCCTAGTTGAGCAGCAAGTTGTCTTTCCATGTTCTTTCTAGCTGAACCTATGTCTGTTAAATCTAAATCAACCAAAGCTCTTTTGTTAATATCAAAAATATCTATGTTTGGAGCAACACGAGTAGTTGGTGACGTGTTCATAAATTCAGAGATAGCCTCGTCATACTCATCCAGTGATGTAGCATGTATGGCTTCCACTAGTTTATCAGAGCTTGGATCTTCTGCAGCCCCTAAATCAAAAGCGTACTTCATAGCTGCACCCACTTTTTCTTCAGGCACACTTGCAACAATAGCCTCACTAAATCTTTTTAACCCTGCTTTGTTTATCTTCTTATCAGGATCTTCAGACTGCTCTATCTTGTTTAAATAACCTACGGTGCTAGACAGTTGACCAGTAGAGTACAAAACTGCAGCAGCCTCTTCATCAATACCAAGTTTATCTGCTTCAGCTAAAAGCTTTGCTCTCTCTGCCCTAGCTTTCTTTAAGTTAGCCCTCTCTTCAAAGCCTGATTTTAACATATATTCTTGAAGCATACTCTGCTTTGCTTTCAGGTACTCTCTGTTTTCTTTCATGGTATCTGCTAGATTACCAAAGAAAGCACCTGCCATTACTGTTCCTGTTACCATCTATACTACCTCGCCATTAAACCTTTAGGTTGTTCTTCTTTTGTTTCTTCTTCAACTGGTTCTTCTTTCATAGACTCAGCAGCTTCTTTAACAAGCTCAAACCCTTTATCTCTTTCACCTTCTGGTGTTGATTCAACAGCATCATCAAATAAAGAAGCACGTTCAGCCATAGTTATTTCATCAGGTTTAAATGTTTCTTTATATTCTATTCCTGCCATATCAGCAGCTTTCATTATAAAATCTCTAACGATGGGTTCAACAATAAGACTTACATCTATGCTGTGAATACCTGAAGCAACTGCTCCAGACATCATGGCTTCAGATAATATTTTTGCAGGTACTCCAAACTCAAGAACATCTAATACGTTGTCTATTATGCTTTCATCTGATATTCTATCAATGTGATACTTAACAGCATCATTAGGATCTACTATCTCAGGTGGTCTTTCCCAGGGATAATTTTTAGGATAGTCCGTAAGGGATTGTCCTGGCACTGCTGCCATAAGTGCTTCTTCTGTCATCTAGTAACCCTCGTTAAATAATTTAAGTTCTGCTTCTCTTCTTTTTATAAGACCATCATTAATTTTACCACCTGCATATTTGTATTCTGGCAACATATCAGCAATCTCTTCGTCACCTCTTGTACCATTTTCTGTTAACTTTCTCAAATTACCTGCCCCTAAATTATAAGTAAAACTTGTAAGAGCATCTACTTGATTTTCATTCCAGTCATAACCTGCTGTTTCTTTTAGTTTTAAAACAGTTTTACGTGCAGCATCTAAATCTTTTTCCATAAGTTTTCTAGCTTCTGGCTCAGTTATTGTTTGATCTTTACTGGTAGCTTTTGTTCCGTAGCCTATAGATGTTTGTTTAAAATCATCGTAAGCAGTTGGACTAAAATCTTCAAGCTCTATTATAAACTCAACTAAGTTAGAAGGTGTTTTAGAAACCTCCTTTTGTGTAGGTTTTACACCTATCTCTTCTTTCTTTTTTGATAACTCTGGAGACTCATTCTCACTTGCAAATACTTCATTTATCACTTCCCCCCAACCACCTGCAAAAGCAAGCATGTCGCCAGACTCAATTTTAGAGTTTTCTTTAGAAACATTTTGTATCCTCCTAACACCTTCCATAGTTTGTTCTGCGTCAGGAACTGAAATCTTTTGAGCACCAAGACCTGACTTTGATATACGTTTTGTGCCAGGTTCACCCACATTTAATTCAGGGTTAGCCTGTTGAAGTAATTTTTTTCTTCTTTTATCTTGTTGAAAACTTAACATATTTTATCCTTAATTTATATAGGTAAAGGTATAAGTCTTTTAAACATCTCTGCTACAAAATTACCTTTTGATTGAGCAGCACCTATTTTAGCCGTTAACTCTGCAGCATCTATTGTAGAATCTGCAGCCATCTTCTGAAGTATGACACTGTTAGCTCTGTCAGCGTTACTCTCTGAAACTTGGAAAGCCATAGATAATATGTCTCTTTCTCTCTGCCATATTGAGTCAAGGTTGCTAGAAGTCAAAGAGTTTATAGTCTGAGCAAAATTCATGTTACTTTCATTTTGTGCAGCAGTGTTAAGTGTCGCTAAGTTCTGTCTCCACTGAGCGTTAGCCTGTGCTATCACCAAACCATTCTGTGCGTTAAACTGATCACGCTGTTGTTGCAATCCAGAGTTAAACTCACGTAAAGCGTTAACACTATTTATGTTAAATTGATCCATAGCATTTTGCTGTGTAGCGTTAAACTGTCCTGTTTGATTAGCTAGGTTAGCAAAAAACTGATTAGTCTGATTATCACTTGTAGCGTTAAACTGTTCAGATGCGTTATCTGCAGCCTGGTCAGTAAACAAAGCCTGTATGTTTTGTTGTGCTTTAAACACCTCTATCTGCTGTTTGTTAGATAGATTAGTCATATCCATCTGTAAGAAATTCTGGGCATTTTGTACAGCAGCCTGTTGCCTGTTAGATAGGTTAGCCATATCTAATTGAGAAATAGCAGCAGCCTCTGCCATAACACCTGCCTGTCTGTTAGATAGATTATTTAACTCCATAGTGTTAGCTGCACGAGCATCTTCTAGAGCTATCTGCTGTTCAGCAGTAAAGTTCATGTTAGCTACATCAGCAATCTTAGCTGCGTTCTGCACACGAGCCTGAAATGCTTGATCAAACTCTTGCCCTATAAACTGAGCACGTTGTTGTGCTGCAAGCATTGCACGTTGTTGTCTGTTAGACAAGTTCTGTGCTTCAAACTGAGCCTGTGTAGCAGCGTCTATTTGTGCAATAGGAAGTGCAGATTCCATAGCAGCCTGTATGATGGCCTGTCCTGCCATAGAAGATGCTCCAAGACCTCTTGCAATCATAGTGCTCGTAGCGGCTCTCATAGCTCCTGAAGCCCAAGCAGGTGTGTTACCACCCTCAAACTGAGCCATCAATCCTTCTAGTTGACCCTGAACTGTAGCCTGTTTACTTGGTGTGGCTTCTGCAGCTTGTATTGCTTCAGTAAAGTTTTTTGCAGTTTGTGCATTTGCTACACCAGATATTATCTCACTTTCACCAGTAACAGGGTCAGTTTGTAACTTACGAGGATCTGGTCCTGTTATCTTTATTGCGTTACCTTGTGCAGCTTTTATGTCTAAAGAAGAAGTGCCCTCTTCAGGATCTATCGTTGAACCAGGAACTATAGCCCCTTGTGCAGGTTTTAATTTATCAGTTTGAGTTTGAACATCTGGTGCTACAGAGGTGGGTGTCATTTGAGACACTGTAGGAAGTATCGGCATAGCAGACTGCTGTACGTTACCTACTGTAGCAGCTTCAGCAAAAGGAGCTATGGGTGTAACTTGACCTGCGTCAACAGGTATAAAGTCAGGGGCAGTTGGCTGTATGAAAGATGGGAGTGCTTGGATAGGCTGCATGGTTTGACTTACCAAGTTGGAAGTCATTTGAGCCAGAGGATTAGGTGCAGGTGCAGGTGCAGGAGTAGGATTAGGATTAGGAGGGGTGGGATTAGGTATTGTGTAACCTGTTGGATTTTTTTGATACTCTGCAAAATCAAAACCTGCAGGTGGTCTAAATACTTTTGTATCAACACCAGAACCGTAATTATATACTCCTTTTCCTGCAAACTCAGGGTACTTTGCTATTGTAGCTTCATCATAAGGAGTAAATCTTAAATCTGTAGGTATACCACCGTTAGTAAATCCTTTAACAGGTCCACCTTGATACATCTGCTGTGTTGGTTGAGACATATTACTCATGGCTTGTCTGTATTTACCCATACGTGCAGCAGCAGCAGGGTTAGACTGTAAGAAGTTATCTAGTTGATCAGGCGGTCCTTCAAACCCTAAAAACTTTTTAGCAAGAGATACATCCCCACCTTCAGACATTGAAGTAGTGTTTTCCCTACGAAAACCTGGAGGAACATAAGTAACAGGTTGACCGTTAAACTCTGTAATCATTATACGTTGACCTAGATCATTGACGTAATAAACAGTTCGATATCCAGATGTGTATGTTTGACCAGACCCAGGGGCGGTAGTAACAAGTGTTTGTGGTACAGCACCTGCAGTTCCTGCATAGTGTGTCTTATAAGTTACTTGACTTGGAACAGCACTTGTTCCTGCAGTTGCCACTGGTGTTGAAAAAGTTCCTGGAATAGCTGCCATAGGAGCAGGTGATCCTGCAACATAACTTGTTGTTGGAGATGTTACAGATGTAGGCAACGGAACTGAGGGTCCAGAAGAAGCAGGTGGAGGAGGTGTAACAGGAGTTGGTTGATAGGTTACAGGAGACACTTGTTGAACAACTGTCTGTGGAACACTAGGATTAACAACAGCTACCCCACCTGCAGGTACATTTTGTACTGCTGTCGCAGGAACGGTAGGTACAAAATCCCCACCGAATTGCGGTCCTGTTGGGCCAAATTTACTGGGATCTGCAGGAGGAGCAGGTGCAGGAGTAGGAGTAGGAGTAGGAGTAGGAGTAGGAGTAGGAGTAGGAGCAGGAGCAGGTTCTGGTGTAGGTGCAGGAGCAGGTGCAGCAGCAGGTGCTCCTGGTGCAGGTGCAGCAGCAGCTTCAGGTTTAGTTAAATCATCCAGTGCCTTATTCAAAGCATCCATGTAAGCAGGACGATTAACACCGTAATGAGTATCGTAAATATCACCCTCACCAATTGAAGCAATATTTTCAGGTGAGGTAAAGTCAGTCGATTTTGGTTCGTCACCTTTAGCTTGTAACTCTGCTACTTGAGCAGCAATATTAGCCTTAGACTCAGCAAGGCGTTCTGCTAAGAATGGTGTCAAATTAGCTTCCGAAGCCGCCTGTCGTTCAGCTATATCTGCCTGAACAGCATCTAAACTATCTTCATAAGCTTCCACAATACCAGGATCTATAAGATTACTAGCATTTGAAGTAGCCGCACTGTACATAGCTTGAGCGTCTTCTAAGCTATAACCATAGTTGTCTATTATCGCCTGAACAACACCACTTGTTGCTTTTTCTGTTGCAGTTTCTGCCATACCTTATTCCTTTATTTACCCATTGTCATCCACACTGCACCTGCAATAAACGTCAGCAGTGCGACAGTGGTTACTTTTACTATTGTTGACCAGACAGACTTGCGTGTGTCTCTCCAAGCTTCTAAAAGACTTCTCATCTCTATAATATCTCTAGCTGCATCATCATCAAGTAACCCGATAGAGCGTAGTGCTTCCTTAGCACCACGTCTAGCTGCGTTGTCTAGCATCTCTTCTAGATCTTCAGGGGTAAGTTTGATGTCACTCATTTGTACTTTCTAGTGATTTAGATAGCATACTTATAAATGCTTCTCGTCCTACGCTTAGTTGATCAACGTTAAACTTAGCACTTTTTAATTTACGATCTAAGTCTTGTATGTGGTTCAACATACTCTTTTGTTGATCTGTTAAGTCCTCTGCAAAATATTCTTTATTATTAACAATTACTGGGGTCTTTTTATCTTTTCCCATTTTAGTTCTCCTTTGTGTTATCCTCCAATTGAGGCGTGTTTGTTAAAGATGTTTTATCTAATATGTTAAAACCACGACTGTTTGCAAAGTCACCTGGGCAGTGTGCCCACTTGTCTGCACAAGCCTCTAGCCATTGTACTGTGTGGTGATGCTCTGGTGCTTTACCTTCTTGTATTATCTTGTTTTCCCACTCTAGGTAAGCAAACACTTCAGCCTGTGCCTGTGCTGCGTTGATACCAAGGTCAAACAAGTAGATCATGTTACCTTCGTCAATGACACCACTTCTAGGTCTTGCACTGTTGAGTGCTTGCTTCATGCAGGTCATAATGTGGTACTTGATTTCTTCTAACTCGTAGTCTTCTTCTGTTAGTTCCTCTTTACCTATCTTTTCCATCAGGTTGTCGTACTGGTTCGTAAAGAAGTTTAGTTTACGTACTGCACCCTCAACGTAACCACGAGAGCTTGCAGCCTGTGCTTGCTTCTCTGTTATCTTAATCTCTAGCATCTCTCGTTCTAGGGGGTCTGTTTCTTCTAGTAGCTTACGTTCTAGCTTCTTTAGTTTTACTTCATCCTTCTTCATCTTAAAGTAAGACTCTTGTAGTGCAGCCTTAGTTTTTTCTATCTCAGCTAGACTGTGCTTGATAGAACGTATAGGTGTAATAGCTGTAACGTCTAGTGTTACACTCATCATCTGTGAGTGAGACTTGTAGAAGTTGCTTGATGCTTGTCGTATAGCAGGAGCATGTTCTTTAATATTAGCCAACATAGATTTATATTCAGGCTTTGACATTGGTAGCTGAATGTCTATGTCTTGTGTGACCAGTTGTGTCTGATCCTCGTTATAAGTTTTTGATAAGTCTTTTAACATTTTAATCCTTTATGTTATGATATTGCTGCTATAGCGTAAAATACGTAGTCACCATCAGTAAGACTAGAAGTAGTAGCAAATCCACCTGAGTAAGGATCTACTATATCTGCATTTGTAACTTGTGCATCTGTATTATTTAGGTCAAGAGATTTATCATTACCTGCAACGATACCTCTTTTTGAATCAAAAACTAGCCAATCACCTGTATCATCTGATCTTTTAAGTATTATTAATGAAGGAGTGTCTCCTGAAAAACCACACGCTACATTTGTAGCTCCACTTTGAGTGAATGAACCAACCTTAGATACACCTGCTACGGTGGCAAAAAGGTAGGCTATGTATTCTCTATTATTAAAATTAGTGTCAGTTGAATTACCTACAGTGAAGACGGAAGATGTTGGTTCAGTGTCATTCCATACGGCTGTTTGCGTTACAGAAGCCTCATCGTTTGGCATATAAAAGTTTTTAGTGGCTCCTAATGGTGAAAAATACCAACGCCAATAAGCAGAAGCAGATCTTGATTTAACAAGCATCATCTCAGGCGTAACACCAAGATTATGACTTACGTTTAAAGATGATCCTGTGCCTGTCCATGTGGCTACGTCAAAATAACCTCTAGCTTTTTTCCACATCCATCCATAATAAGCAGTATTACTTCCAGTTGAATTATAAACGCCATTCATAAAGTCATACGTCAAATTGCTATCAGATGCTTCAGCATTTGTAGCATTAGTTTGCATATATTTTGAGCCTGTTAAACGGCTTGAAATGTACCCTGGTGATCCTCCTGTAGACTTTTCAAAATACATATCCACTGGAAAAGTTGATCTATAGGCAGGCGCTTTACTGTCTCCTGCTTCACCATTTGTAGATATAGCAAACACACTAGACGCTGCAGTTGGGGTTTGCATACCACCACGTCTTATTGCCATGTAGATTATTGTAGCACCATCTGCTTCCATAGCCGTTGTAGAGAAAAACCCTGTAGAGTTTACACCTACTTTTGTAACTGTTTGTTCTGCATTAGTTAAATTAGGATATAATCTTGTATAACTACGATCAACCGTAAAGCCTCGCATTGTATCTACAATCTCCCAGTTACCTGAGCTGTCTACTCTTTTTGAAAGTAAAAATTGAGGCTCAAAACCTAAGTCTACACTCCAACCAGAAGAACTATCTGTAAAACTCCCACATTTAATAATGTCCTGATCTCCAGGTTCACCAAAACCACCGTCATTATCGTTGTGTGCGAATAGATAGGCTACGTAGTTCTCACCACTGGCGTTAACTGAATGATCTGTACCTACAGTAAATACACTAGTTGTAGGGGCAGTATCATTCCACCAATTAGCACTGTCAGCAGTTGCTGCAGTAGTATTTAATATTAAATAATCTGTCTGTGGAGCAGCAGTATTTGCTCTATGATATACTGCCCAGTTATCACCTTGATCAAGATTTTTAATTAGTATCATACCCACAGTAGTATTAAGAGAGTGAGCTACAGTACGAGCAGAACCTGTTCCTTCATATGTTACGATATCAAAAAACTTAGGCTGCTTTCTAAAGGTCCAAGAGACATATCTACTGCTTCCGCTTCCAAAATTTATCTCAGCGTCACTTGTTCCTAGCGTAAAGCCATTATTGTTGAAAGCAGAAATATAATTTTGATTACCAGTTTGTGCACCATTATCATTACTGTTTAAGTATTTTGTTCCACCACTCACTGTATCAATTAGCCAGTGATCACTTCCAGAAAAAGAACTACTTGATCTAGCCTTTAACCATACCAAGCCCCCTTTAGTAAGATCAATATTGTTAGTAATAGTCTGTGAAGAGCCAGTTCCGTTATACAAATGAGTCTGAAACAAATTATCAACAAAAGCAGCAGGGTTAACGTTAGCTGCGTTAGGCCAGTTACCACCTTTAATAAGGTCTAGTGCTTCATTGATATCCCACACACCTGATGCTTTGCTATCTTTAAAGTTACCATCAGGTACTACTTTACTAGCAGATATAACGTTAGCTGTGAAGTCTCTAGTTGTCATTAAGCTAAACCCCCATGAGCTTGTGAGACATTACCTATATTAGGGCCATATCTTGATTGTGTAAGATCACCAAAGTCTTGAGAATTACCTGTGCTTGCTATAGTGACGTACTCAATAACATTTGTTTCGGACATACCACCTGCAAAAACACCCCTAAGTTTAGAGGACACTGAAGCGTTTTGACGTCTTGTTGCTAATAAATCTCCAAAATCAGTTGTATTTCCTGTGCTTCCTATAGTAATATATTCTATTACATTCAGACCTGTATTTGTGTAACCACCTCCAAACAAGCCTCTTGTTGATGAGGCACAAGCTGCTAGTTCTGATTTTGCTGCACTCAAATCCCCAAAATCAGTAGCATTACCAGTGCTTGCTATTGTAACATAATCCATTACGTTTGAGTTGTTACTATCAGCACCTTCTTGACCCCCACCTCTCACACTACGAGTTGTAGAGGAAAGTGCAGAAGCATAACGAACAGCCTCAGTAGCATCGCCAAAATCTGTGGCATTGCCTGTGCTTGCTATGGTAATATATTGAATCACATTAAGTTTAACATTGCTAGAAGTAATTCCTGTTGAAAACAAACCTCTTGTATCATTAGCACTTCCTGCAGGGCCACGATTTACTGCTGTTAGATCACCAAAATCAGAAGCATTACCTTCAGTTCCTATAGTGACATATTGTATTACATCTACTCGTGCATAAGAAGCAGCAGCACCTAACTCACCCCCTGCAAAGATACCCCTTGTTGTATTTGCACAACCACCAGGTTGATATGGGGCATTTGTTAAATCACCAAAATCAGAGGCGTTACCTAATGTTCCAATATTTATAAAGTCAATTATATTTTTATATCCTGCAACAGCATCACTGTATCCTGCTGCAAACAAACCTCTATCTGGCACAAACTTAGGCCAATCGCTGTCATACTGTAACTGTGTTGTGAGTGACCACACGCCATTAAAGTTTGGCATTATGACAGCCCTCCATGTGCGTTACCTGTGGCAGCGCAGTTTTGGGAGCGATTGTTAGTTAAGTCTCCAAAGTCAGTAGCGTTACCTGTGCTTGCTATAGTAACATACTGTATGGTATTAGCATTTTGTGCTCCCATAAACACACCACGAGTAGAACTAGCTGCCCCATCTAAATAACGTGTTGCACTAGCAAGATCACCAAAATCAGTGCTATTACCTGCTGAACCTATAGTTATGTACTGTATAACATCTATTTGAGCACTTGAGCGTCTTCCACCTGCATATAAACCACGAGTTGAGTTACTACATGCACCTCCTGAACTTGTTGCGGCTGAAAGTAAATCTCCAAAATCCGTTGCATTACCAGTAGATCCTATAGTTATGTAGTCTATTACATTATAAGATTCTGCACCGATAAATACACCCCTAGTAGTACTGGCTAATCCTTTAACATTTTCACGACCTTGTGTTAAATCTCCAAAATCAGAAGCATTACCCTCTGAAGCTATAGTTACATAATCAATTACCTCAGGAGGTGCAGTGCTACCTGCGGCAAAAACAGCCCTTGTATTATTATTACAACCACCTGTTCCATTTCTTGCATTTGAAAGATTACCAAAGTCTGATAGCGTACCCCCTGTGTAAGTTCCAAAATCAATTACATCTGAGTTACCACTATCCGCATAGCCACCTGCAAAAAGAAATCTTGTTGCATTTCCTGCTGCTGCAGGGCCATTAGAGCGTCCTACAGATAAATTACCAAAATCACTGGCATTACCTGTTGTAGATATAACAACATACTCTAAGGCAGAACCATTTCCAAAAATACCCCCACCTAAAATACCAACATTACCCAAAGCAGGAGCTACACTAGAACTAGCATCACTAGGTGCAGATGTACCGTAAGCATTAATAGCCCATACCTTAGCAGTATAAGATGTTCCATTAGTCAAACTACTAACGACAATAGGAGAAGATGATCCTGTGTTAGAACCTGCACTATAATTTGTGCCATCTGTGCTAACCTGTGCAACAAACCCTGTGATAGCAGACGTGCCTGTATCAGTAGGCGCAGTAAAAGCTATACTAAGTTGTGTATTACCTGCAGTAGGTGTAACTGCAGTGGGTGGATCAGGTGCATCTAATCCATCAGTGCCTATAAAACCACCGTTGTATCTGGGCATTATTAATTACCTTTAGTCTACTAGAAGTTCGTAACTAACCAAGTATGTTAGGTCACTGTTAGCAGATGCTGTAACAGCGAGTAGATCTGTTTCGTCTAAATAAAATCCGTTGTCTTTACCTACAACAACTAGAGTTGCATCAGCAGGTACAGATATTGTGTTAGCTATCTTAACATAGTTTGATCCGTTATCTACACTTACCTCAACGGTAATGTCAGCAGCATTTGTGCCATCTATGTTTGATATCATTAGTGTGTTTATCTTTGCACAGTTTTCTGCAGGTACATCTACGATGTCTGCTCTACTTGTTGTCACCGCACCAACTGCTACCTTTGGAGTAATAGTCGCTACATTAATTATATTTGGGGTTGCCATTTACTTTTACCTTTCTATCCAAATACTATTGCCATAGCAATGGCAAATCCTTTAGTGGCAGCACTACCACTTGCGTAAGTTTTCACATCTGATGCAGGAATTGTTTTCATTGTTCCGTTATCATTTACTATAAAACCATCAGCGTCTGCTAGTGTTATTGAACTACCTACAGAGGTATCTCCATCTAGTAAATTTATTTCTGATGCAGTTGCTGTAGCACCATCAAGTATGTTCAACTCTGCTGCTGTAGAAGTTACACCGTCTAATATATTTAACTCAGCAGTGGTAGAAGTAACACCGTCAAGTATGTTTAGTTCTGCTGCAGTAGATGTTATAGCAGTTCCGTTTATTGCTAGTTTATCTGTGACAACGTTGAATGTACCGTTGTCTTCAATCCTAGCTACTTCTGTTCCATCTCTTTGTTGAAAGATAAGATCTTTAGCATCTACAACAGGTCTAATAACTACGTCACTAGATGAGTTAGTAATTCTAAGTATCTCAGTTCCATCATCTTGAAACTTAAAGTCACCACCGTCTGCATCTAGGATAATATCTCCTGCAACATCTACTGTCAAGTCTCCAGAGCTAAGATCAATCTCTGTTCCGTCAATAGTAATATTGTCTGCAACAAGACCACCGTTAGCAGTGAGTCTATCTACCTGTAAATCTTCATGGCTAGAGCCTAGTTTTAACTCAAACTTTGGTCCTGAAGTGTTATAAGTAAACGTAGCATCATCACCACTACCACCCTCTAGTGTAATACCTGCACCGTTGATTACAGCAGATGTACTGTTACCACTATCAAGAACAATGTTGTGATCGTTAAGATTTACTGTAGTAGAGTTCACCGTTGTAGTTGTACCTGATACAGTCAAATCACCTGTAACTGTAAGGTTATCTGCTACTGTAACCTCTGAAGTACTGTGGCCTAGTGTAATAGCTGTACCAGATATACCTGTACCAATAGATACAGACTCACTACTGTTAGCTGTGTCAATTATAAGATAGGCATCTGATCCTTGTTTAATTGTAAATGCGGTAGCTGAGTTATCAGATACAGCAACGTTAATGTCTGTGCCATCAGCACTGATAGAGTCCAGTGCAATGTCACCAACGTTAGTAATGTTATTGTCACCAAAGCTAGTAGCACCCATTGTTTTGTTTGTAAGTGTTTGTGTTGCTGTCGTACCAACTATCTCTTGATCACCACCAGGAGGTAAAGTTAGCACGTTAGTAACAGAGGCTGAGTGTGGTTGTGACTTAACTGTTTGACCATGAGAGTTAGACTCACAGTTAAATACAACAGTACCAGGATTAGTGTTACCCTTTACGACTACTTTACCTGTACCATTAGGTGCTAAGTCAATATCAGCATTTGATGTAGTAACAATATCGTTACCGTTCATATCAAGGTTGCCACCTAACTGTGGAGTGCTATCTTCCACTACGTTAGATATAGCAGCACCTGAAACAGCAAGACCAGAGACTATAGTGCTACGAGTAATCTTTTTAAGACCACCACCAGATGTATCTACAGCAAGAAATACGTCATCGTTAGCAACCGTACTAATCTCAGATAAATCACCTACAGCCGTAGGATTAAAGTTTGTACCGTCTGCTACAAGTATGTGCCCTGAAGTATTTGTACTCATAGTAAGATCATCACCACCAATAGTGAGATCTCCAGTCAATGTAAGATTTCTTATACCTGTGTAGTCTTTGTTAGCATCTAACACAACTGCTTTAGAGTTGATAGCAGTACCTGTGCCTGTAGAACCTAGGTCAAGAGCGTTGATTTCTCCTACAACTACTGTAGCACCATCAAGTATATTTAATTCTGCAGTCGTGGAAGTAACACCATCCATAATGTTAAGTTCAGCAGCAGTTGCACTTATAGCTGTGCCGTTAAAATTTATTGCATCTGCGTGAAGTGTACCGTCAAAGTAACCATCTTTAAACTCAAAAGAACTAGAACCTAAATCTATATCGTCATCTGTTGTAGGAAGTATTGATCCGTTATTAAATGTTACTTGTGTCTCACCACCTGTGGTAATTGTAATTACATCAGAACCACTAAAGGTAATACCTGTGTCAGTGTCACCATCTCCAAACATACTGTCTAGCTGTACTGCACCTACGTTTGATAAAGCAGCATCACCAAAGTCTACAGCACCTGCAACAGTAAGTGTTCCTGATACATCTACGTTACCATTTATATCAACAGTGGTAGCAGCAATCTGTATTTCTGTATCTGCGACAAGATCAAGTTGACCGTCAGCACTGGAGTTAATGTAAATAGCTGTGTCACGAAACTGTATTTTTTCTGTGGAGGCGATAAGAATATCATCAGAAAACTCAAAGTAGTCTTCGTCTTCCATCCATTTAAACACACCATCATTACTCTCACCATCAAAGGTTACAGTAATATCTGAACCTGCTGTGGCATCACCAATAGTGATATTAGTTCCTAACAACTTAGTAATAGGGCCACCCTCTCCTGTCGTACCATCGTGAGTGTGACCTGTGCTTGCTGCAAACGCAGCTAAAAGTTGATCATATTCATTGTTGAACAGATCAGCAGTAATAACATCACCGTCTGTAAAACTAGATTGTCTCGTGTATGTATTACCCATCTAACGTCTTGCTCCTACTTGATATTCTAATTGAAACCCTTTTAGGGAGTACGGTGCTGTTTCCCCACCGTCATTAATTCTTAACGCAACAGAAAAACCTGATCCCTCTACTGATTGTCTTACAAGAGGCTGTGAAGGACCACCAAAAACAAATTGCACTGCACCTCCGCTAGTACTAAAAGTAGCTGAACCAAATAAAGCAGCTACGTCTGAAGTATCTAAAGCATAAGGGGCAGGTCTTGCTGAGTCTGTAGATTCGTTATCATATAACACTAACAAATCTGCATCAATAGCTGACTCAGGTTTGTAGTTAAGGATAACTCTTTGCATGTGTTTTCTAACACCAGTGTCTCCAAAACTTAAATCTGGACTTCTATATCTTCCTAATATTGATGTTCCATCAAAGGTATTACCTCTTTCTTGTCTATGAACGTACCCTGAAAAGTCACCATGTATAACTCTAACATCTCCATCAACAACTAAAGTATCTGTGGCTGAAGGTTTTACCCCTCGTATTTCAGAAAACTCAAATTTATCTGCTCTCCTAACACAGATAATACCTTTTGTTATCTTTTCACCTTGACCTACTTTTGAAAAGAATATTCTGTATTGTGTTTTGTCTGGTATAACTACACTTTCAAACACTGTTGAGTCTTTAATGTTAACATCAAATATAGACTGTACGTTTTGTGTAATAGCACCAAGAGCCGTATCACCAATCCTTGCAGTAGCAGCAACAGTCCTGAGTCCATCAGGCCCAAGGAATAACAAGTCACCTGCAAATTCCTGTATCGTATCTCTATTTACACAACCAATATCTCTAGTAACTGGTTGTATGGCAAAGTCACTAAGAGTAGATCCTGTCATTTTAAATATTCTGTTTTCACAAAATATAAACAGTGCATCCCTAAATACCTTTAACCCTACAATGTTGTCATCTACTTTAATAGTTCCTGCACCGTCACCTGAGTTAAAACCATCCTCGTCAAAAGGTTCACTAAAAACTAACGTCTGTGGTGTGCTAGATTTACCTGCATAGAACATGTGAGATTTAAAAGACACTACTATTGTAGAACCTGCTACAGAACTTTCACTGACATCTGTTGCTGATAAAGAAGAGTTAAATATAGTTGGAGCATTAGCACCATCAACAACTATAATCTTTTCGTTACCGTCAAAGTTATATCTTTCAAAACTATACTTACCTGCACTTGTTCTGCCAGTATCTATCTCAGTCCAAGACTCTGATACTGCATCGTCAACAGCGTGATCAGAAGCAGTTGTACTTGACGTAGCACGAGTCACACCTGTAAAAGTACTTGCTGTGACACCAGTATAAGTAAACAACTCATCGTTAATCTGCAGTGTACCACTAGAAGAAAAACCTGTTGTTGAATCTACATTTAAAGTTCCAGATCCTGTCATACCTGTGCCAGATGCAACTTTATTTGTAAGCTCCGTAGATGCAGAACTAAATATTTTTTCACCTCTAGCTGCTAGTATTTTGTCTGCAAAGTTAGCAACCATTAATATATTTTCACCAGAACTAGATGTTTGAGGCACTTGTTGATTTACATATTTACGAAAACCGTTTATTCTCCTGTAACCACCCTCAATGTCAGGCTCAAAGTTTTCTAACTCTAACGCTTCACCTGGCTGCATTAAGAACGTAGAACGATTTAAAACTAAACCACCCTCACAGTTAAATGCTGCAGGTTGTGCTTGGGATAGATCTGGCATTAAGAAATTACTCCACCTGCAAAGTTAGCAGAACCTCTTGGGGCAAGAATGACTGTGGATCGTACATACTCATACTTGTTAATAAGTAAACTTTGCATATTTTTAATACCCTGTTCAAACCTAGCAAAGTTTAACTGGTATTGTTGTATCTCACCCCTGTATTGATAAACAAAAGCAGCAGCACCATCTACGATTACAGGTGCAAATCTGTCTGGAACACTTGTGGTGTCTCCATGTGCTGATAGATCAGATGGAAATGTAAAGTAGTCAAAGATAAGTGTGTATTGTTTATCTGGATAAGGATACAGTAAATAGTTATTGTCAGGAGTTCTGACTATGTTTCTAGGAACACCACCACCGTCAAACTGTGTTACTGTAGTTCCATTTGCTATTGCTGCTGCTGTGGTGCTATTTGCACCTCTAGTACATCCTGTAAAATCGTTACCCGATATACCTGTGTAAGTTATTTGTTCCCCACCTATGTACAGAGTCCCTGTTGAACTAAAGTCTGTTGTAGATGCAACAGTTATTGTTGTTACGGATGCAGACAACCCATCTGCTGCATTGACAGTTGTTGTTACAACATCATCCTCTTCGTTAGGATAACCTTTTTCTATGTACTCGTTATAGTTAAGAAGTACTAAATTGTTTCCTGCAGCGTTAACGTCATCATCTTTTTTAATTCTAGCAGTAGCATAGTCTATTGATTTAGTATCTGTTGGTGCAGTGTATCTACACACACCTGGAGTTAGAGTAGAAGTATTTTGTGCATGGTTAAAAGAATACCCAAACTCTCTTTGATTTATATATCTGATAGCTTCATTGACAGCATTTTGACACTGTACTTGAACACCCCTAGCGTTAGCAAAAGTAGTAGAAGTAAGAGTTACTTCATTCATTCTTGTGATTACATCGTTAGTTAACGATAGAAATGTTAAAGCCATATTTTTTCCTTTAAATAAGCTAAAGGGGCCAACCTAAGTCAGCCCCTAAAGTTGCTTTACGCTAGCAGATCACGATCTACTTCATTAGCAGATGTGGTCTGTGTTACGTCATCCATCATTACACAGACAGCGTACACACGTATAATACCACCAGTGATAGTTCCACCTGACGCATGAATCTCTACGTCAATAGTGTCTGCTGATGCAGTAAACACTGGTAAGTTGGAACATACACCTGAAGATGTAATAGCAGGAGTATGATCTCCTACTGATGCACCGTCTAGGTCAAATGCCGTAGCAAAAATGTCTACGTCTGTTCCTGTGATACCTACGTGGATCGAAGAGTCTGTAGTAGTACCTGCCATTGCAGTTACAACTTCAAAACCTGCGTGTAGGATCAAAGTGTTGGCAGGAACAGCAATAGCCTCAATGATATCATTGGCTGCTAGTGCAGTACCACCGTTTTGTAATATAGCATCTGCAAGATCTATATCGTTTTGTAAAGTAACTAAGCTGCCACGAAGCTGCTTGTTGCCAGTACCGCCATTGTTGGAAGTAGAGGCTGAGTTCGTGCTCATTGTAATAGTAGCCATTATTCAATCTCCCTTCTTACGCTGCGTTGTATTTAGCAGTTGCGATTGCTTCTGGACGAAGAATCTTTCTGCCGTATAGATGCATACCACGAACAATGTCAGCAAAGCTGTCAGGGTCACGATATGTTTCTGTCTTGTTGATCTGCTCTGCAGTTGCTACAGCAGAATCATGACCTGCAACAATCACACCAAAGTTAGCATTTTGGTTTGCTGATCCTGATGTACCTGGGCCTGTACCTACAGCAGGTAGGTTTGAGGACACGTACAAACGGAAGCCATGAAAGTTGTTGATTACAAGACCGTTACGAAGTCCACCAGACTCACCGTAGTCTCCATTCATGAAGCGGCTGTCTTCGTCTGATAAAATTTCCATAAACACTGGGTCAATTACGAGCCAACGTCCTTGTGTATCAACTTGTTGCTGATCAAGCAATCGTTTCATTCTTGCAATAATCATTGCAGGTGAAACTGTAGCTGTTGGTAAAGCAGTTGCACCTGGTAAACGTGCTACGACAGGAATTGAGTGATCTCCTGCAGATGACGTTGTGATGTTACCAAATGAATCTTTACGTAGCTTCATGCTTGTAAGCAGTTCGTCTGAACCTGCAGTGGTCACAGCCTTTGAACCGTTTACACTGTCGTTAACTGCGTCTGCTTGTGCATGTAGAGCAGATTGCTTAAAACCTGACAGATAACCAAGAACTTCTTGGTCATACTGATCAGCTAGTCTGTAAGCTGCACGATCTGTTGCAAGTTGCATGAAGTTCACATGTGAGTGAGCTTCTTCAATATCGTCCATCTTAAAAGCAAAGTAGTTGCTTTTGTCTACGACTAACTGAAAATCTTCATCGTCAAGGTCTTGTGCTGTGACTGTCGTGCCACGAGCATAAGCTTGAACTGAAATTTCAGGCTCCTTGATTATGCGCACAGTATCACCTTGTGCGCTGATCTCTCCGAAATAATCGGAGTTAGTTATGTCTCCTACAGTAGCAGCTTTACGAAAAGCAAGCTGTACCTTCTTGGAGTAGATTATAGGACTAAAATTACCGTTAGGTAAATTCCCATAACCCGATGCGGTTGTGAAAGCCATTGTTAAATCCTCCATGATATTTGGCTTTGGGAATAAAGCTTAAACACCTGAAAGAGGCTGTACGTTTTCTAGGGTGCAGAAAGTATTAGGTTGCGCTACCAAATACCACTGGGCCTATACTTGTCCAGGTAGTTCTTTGTAGTTTAGACTTTTGGGTTAAATGTATCTTTGAAGGTGGTCCTTTACGGAGGCTTCAAGTCAGATACGAGTAGTTATATAGATGACTTTAAATATGTCAACTAATTATCTTGCAGAACCAGACATGTCATAAACAAACTTACCATTACGGATAGCTTCGTTTATTTTGTCCTGCATTTCCTCAAACTCCTTGTTAGACATCTTGGCTACATCAGACTCTTTTATTTGTCCTTGTACACCCTCTGCGTCTACAGAAGTACGAGTTCCTTTAGCAACAGTAGATGCTGCAGCTTTCTTAGACTTCTTCTTAGCTGCTACGGTCATACCGTTGTCAATCTTGTATAGATCTATCACACGTACAACTGAGGCAGGATCATCCATGTTCTCATAGAGTGCATCCTTAACCCACTTGGGTTGTTCATCTGCCCAGTTGTGAAACTTATCTGACTGTCTTAGTTCATCAAAGTCTTCGTGAGTCTTACGAATAACATTCTCTGCTTTTACTCTTTGAGCTTCAGAGTGTGCTTCATCTAATTCTTGTAGACGTGACTCAGCCTTGTTAAACATCTCTTGAGCTTTTTTAGCTGCAATTGTTTCAACAATACCTGCTACGTCTGGATATTCTTGCGCCCACTTCTCTATGTCTTCATCAGACTTAGGAGGAACGATACCCTCACGTTTGCTCTTACTTTCTAGAGCTTCAAACTTTTCTTGCCACTCTTTTTCTTTAGCAGCTAAGTGTTTGCGAATATCACCATAGCGTTTCTTAAAAGACTTCTCTTCAGCATCTAACTCGCTGTCATCGTCTTCCTGTGCTTTGGTTTCCTCTGGGGTTT
>Ga0208919_1000567_pt1 | contig 24428 bp, 24 predicted proteins | sample 4_EtaG_FD_184076 | JGI IMG/M metagenome (GOLD analysis project Ga0208919, IMG submission 184076) | Marine viral communities from the Subarctic Pacific Ocean - 4_ETSP_OMZ_AT15127 metaG (SPAdes) (version 3) | ecosystem: Environmental > Aquatic > Marine > Oceanic | place: Pacific Ocean | collected...
TACCATACCGTCCTCACGGTGGAGTGGTGTGTGGCAGTTGGCTATCACGTCCTCGAAAGGTGTGCCAGCAGGGCTGGGTTCGGTCAGTTGGAAGAGTCCATCGAAGCGTCTGCTCTCGATGTAGCTTTCTACCATCTCCATGCCTTGGTGTTGCGCTTCGATGGACATGCATAGCTTGCAGTGCTTGAGTGTCTCTTGCTTGATGAAGGTTATGACCTCATCGATGTCATTGGTACACAGTAGCTGCTCTTGGGAATCGCAATGCTCTATCACGTACTGATACCATATCGACGGATCCCAAGTCACGGTGGAGTGTGGTATTGGGAAGTCTACCCATACCGTGCAGTTGATGTCCTTGTGTGACCAACCGGGGCAGGCGTTGTTGGTGGGGCTGGTATCTCCCACAAACCCTAATGCCTCAAGTTTCTCCAGTCCCTCTGGTCGTACCCAGTTATTCGGATATGTATTCTCTTGTGCCATGTCGTTACTCTCCCAAGTTTTAGATTAAGTGAGGTCCGGGGCTATTAGATGGCGTCGCAGTCGCAGCGGACGCATTCGCAGTCACATGCATTGCCCTTCACGTAGCAGTCATGGACGCACTTGGAACCGTCTGTTAACTCTTTATCCCTGATGACCTGTGCAATCTTGGCGACCATCTGCTCAAGGCTCCAGCCTTTGCTATCGTCCGCTACTCCCATGCCGATGTACTCGTCAAGGTATGGCTTGTCATCTTCAATGCCTGTCCGGTGCATGTTCCAATCGAGGTAGCCGTTGCCGTCCCATTCAAGATTCTCACCGTGTATGCCGAAGTACCAACTGTAGTCAGGCGTGAAAATAATCACGCCATCATCGTCTGTTAAGGATGTGATGTCTATCACTCCATCGTTTGGGATGTGATGTCTAATGAGTGCATCAAGTAGGTTTTCGGGCGTGATGCCTGAGTCCTGATTCAGGCTAGGGACTAACAGCTTGACGGCTACAGCCAAGGCGCAATCGTCATCATGTCTGGTGGACATTAGCGCATCATCATCCTCGATGTACTCACCGCCACAGTCTGGGCAATTTTCGCCGTTGCTATGGATGTTGTAGTAGCTATCTACTAGTCCAGATAGTGCCTGTTCCAGTCGTAGTTCCCGATTCTCTTGTGCCATGTTGTCACTCTCCCAAGTTTTAATATGCCTGTGTCCTGTGGTTGGCTAGTGTAATGCAAACCCTACGTGTCCACGGGTTTTGATTGGGCAGTATCCGCAAGCTTCGCAGTCTGGCATCTTGCCTGTCTGCTCAAGGCAAGGCATGCCCCGGAATCTATCATCACCGATTATATAGCTAACACGCCAATCTTCTGGCGGTAGTGGCATGGTCGTGTCACATGATGCGAATAGTTGCATGTTAGGTAATGCGCGTAGTGTCTCAAGGTGTGGCAGTAGTTCGGGCACGTTCCAGCTGCGCGTGTACGCCCAAAAATGTGTGTTCGGATTGTTGCGCACAACCTCGATTGCGAAGTGTATATATTCCACACTGTCGAAATCGCCTGATACATGGAAACGGAAGAGATCCCTGAGTTTCGAGGGTAGGTTGATTGTGCCTTGTGCGAATTTCGCCTGTAACTTGAACCGCTGGAAGTTTCCTTTTTTCGCGTAGCAGTCAACGCAGAAATCGGAAGCACCGGGGCAAGTCTCTCCCGCTTCCCTATTGATGACTGATACGTGTTTACCCAGTTTGCTATTCCCATTGTGTGCATATGTCCCGCTGAATTGTGCTAGTGTGGTAGCTACCATTTTTAAAACTCTCCCAAGTGTTTTTTAGTGGTGTCAGCCCGTAACCATTCGCAGTGGATACGGGCTTTTTTGTGTGCGCGGTTTACCTCTCCATTTATTTAGAATGTACGTATATTATACGCGCCCGGGTGTAATCATACAAGTCATTTGAATGTATATCCATACATTTGATTGACTAATTTCAGCTGCGGATGCTATGTTGGTCGAAGCATTCGAACTTGCATAATCTGGAAGCGCCAGAACGGGCTGGGGACCTTACACGTTGGCGAATGTGTAGGGTGTGCGCACAAGTTCACCACTGACACACCCGGAAATAGCACAGTGTCAGTGGCAATTGCGTTAAATCCGCCATAGGTACAGTGGGCGAAATACGCCTAAAGAATACTAGTTAACTAGATATCTAGATAACTAGAACACAGTAAACAAAGCTTACAAGTTAACTAGTATTCATCCTTTTAAAGGCAAAATCTCAAGATCGGAAAATCGCCACAGTGGGCGTATAAGCTACGTACAACGGTCTTATTAAAAGCCGACCTGGGCGTAGCTAGACCGAGAATTTACACCCAAACAGGTGTTCTAAAAATGAGTACACAAGATAACCCGGATTCACACGCACCGGCAGCTGTTTCGAGTGTGGGAATAGTTCCTAAAGAATCTGAGATATATAAAAACACTACTGCTAGAAAGAAAGCTTTTTTAGTTGCATATGCCAAGTGTGGAACCGTAACACAAGCCTCGAAAGCTATCGGTATTAACCCGGCTACGCCTTATGACTGGCTCAAACACGATAACGATGGATTCAAAGCTAACTTTGAACATGCAAAGCAAAGCTTTGCAGATTCATTGGAAAGCATAGCTTTCGAGCGTGTGCAAACAAGAGATACCAACGATGTCCTACTGATAACGCTTTTGAATGCACATAAACCTGATAAGTACAGACCAAACACACAAGCTACCAATGAACAGGCATCGGAAGTGATTGCAAAGTTAACAAGGTTGACAAGGAAGTCAGTCGGGGGTCAGGAGGAGACAGTTGAGATAGCAGAGGTACGAGGTGGGGGGTAGGGCTTAGGAGTTGGTGTGTGGTGGGATGGATACCCCCAACTAAGTTTTTTAAGTAAAAAGGCATGTTTGATTACAACTGGTTACCAGTAAACAAAGCGGACAGGAGAGCAGTGGGACTAGCGGACCGACACTATAGCCGGCAGACGCCGGGTAGTCGTGAGATAGGCCCACCGGGTCAAAAGATAATCTTGATGACCCAGGACTGTCGGGCGTTATGGGGATCACACAGGCCGGCGCCGTGGGCCGAGGTAAAGAGGGCAGACGGCTTTGAAGGTCATACGTGTTTCATCTTCAGGAACGAGGGTGAGGAGTTATCGAGCGGTTTGATACGAGAAGCTGTTGGGTTGACGAGGGAAATGTGGGGAGATGCTGATTTTATGACCTATGTTTCTGCTGAGAAGGTAAAGAGTATCAACCCTGGATATTGTTTCTTGAAGGCTGGATTTGAGCCTGATGGTTGGATCAACGGCAAACATGGTCGGATGAGGCGGTTAGTGATGTCGCTTTCAGAAGTCAAGGAATGTAAGTAAAAAGAGGTCTTAGATTGCAGGGATACAGCAGCAGCGGTGTACAGACGAACCCAGGTTGGCAGTTGCAGGGGAACTGTGTGATCTGTGGGCTCTGGGGGGTACTGGAGCATCGTTGTAGTAGGTGTGAGAACAGGTCATGTGGGAGTGAGAGGTGTAAGAAATTGGTGAAGGAAGTGTCGATGTGTGCAGTGCCTGAGAGGACGTTAAAGAACCGATGGGGTGACCTGGTTGAGTCCCCCTCGTCCTTGGTAGCCCCATCGGTGTTGTGATGCTTCCCGGATCGAAGGCCACACCCGTTTAAATGTTTTCGGGATTGTTAAGACATGAAGACGCCTAGGTCCGGGTATGTATGTTAAGGGAGTTGAGTCTGTTCTCCGGGTACGGGGGCATGACGTTGGGATTGAGACTGGCTGGTTGGCCGGTTCGGACGGTGGCGTATGTGGAGAGTGACCCTTGGTGCCAGAGGGTATTGAGGGCGAGGATAGAGGACGGGAGTCTGGACGGTGGTGATATACACGGGGACATCAGGGAGTTCGGAGCGGAGCGGTACGTTGGAGAGGTCGATCTCGTCAGCGCCGGGTTCCCGTGTCAGCCGCACAGTTTTGCCGGAAGTAGAAGAATTGCCAAAGGGGAGTTCGACCCAAGGAACCTCTGGCCCGAGACACGAGAGATCATTCGGGTGGTGGGACCCGAGTGGGTCGTGCTTGAGAACGTACCAGGCATCCTTTCTGGAAATGACGGAAGGCAGGGGTACGGGATCAGTGTACTCGGAGAGCTTTCCGAGTTGGGGTTTGATGCTAGGTGGGGAATTCATAGCGCAGCCGACGCCGGGGCACCCCATCTCAGGAAACGGTGGTGGGTGTTGGCACATACCCACGCCTACGACCGCTGACGTGTATACGGGGAATATGAAGAGTTCCCAGCAGTCGGACGGGTCTATGCACTCGGTCAGCTTGCCTGATTATGTGGAGATGTTCCCTACGCCCAGCACCATGGACCATATCGAGAGGAAGGGCATGAGGCCCAGCAGGGCGGCTACGAACCGCACCACGGGGTATCTGAGCGAAGAGGTGGTCAGGTGGGCCACGCCCACGGGGGAAGACGCCAAGAACACCGGCAATGAATCAAGAGAGAAGAGACACGGCCCGATGCTGAATTTACAGGTCACCAAGTGGCCTACGCCTACAGGGGATGACGCTAACAACGTCACCCGTGCCAGTGGGGACTTCCAGAGTCTAAGCAGGGAAGCCCAGCTTTGGCCCACGCCTGCGACCAGCCAGGACTACAAGCCGGTCAGACCGTCAGCACCTTCCGAGGCTGAAGGAATGCACGGTAAACGTCTGGTGGGTGCGGTCGGTGACGTGGAGCCTGAGAATATAGGCGGCTCACTGAACCCGGACTGGGTCGAGCAGCACCTGATGAGCCTACCAGAGGGCTGGACGAGACTGGAGCCAGTACCTGACGGGGCGTATGACGAGTGGTTCGACGCGATGAGGGACGGCACCTGGTGGGATACGGAACGTGGACTGCCACGGGTCACCACGGGCGCCGAGAACAGGGTGAATAGACTGAAGATGTTGGGTAACGGGATAGTGCCGGCCACGCTGGCATTGTTCTTGATCGACGATTGATGCGGCTAACTACTTCTTCTCCCCTTATATAAGGATGAAGAAGAAGTAAAAAGGACATCGGTGATGGTGAGAGTGAGGAATGAAGGGCGCCGGAAGCTGGAGGAGGGACCAGCAACGGTGCCCTTTTTGTCTTTAAAGGGTGATGACCGATGCGACACCAGTGTCGCTAGTGCGACATGTGTGTCGCATGTCGTGCCTGAGAATTGCAGGGAACGGGGGTTTTAGTGGTAACGCAGACCCAGAATACCTACTTCGATGAGCGTTCTGATTTCTTGTTTGACGCGGTTGGTTTCGTGCCGACGCCGCCCCAGACCGAGATATTGAAGGCTGATAAGCGGTTCGTGCTGGTGACCGGCGGTGAGCAGGCCGGGAAGTCGATGATGGCCAGTAAGTATCTGCTGTATCGGTGGCTGGACGTTGCGACCCAGGTAGAGAAGGGCGAGATCGAAGGGCCGGGACTGTTCTGGTTGGTGGCTGCGGACTACGAGAGGACCAGGGCGGAGTTCGAATATCTGGTACAGGACTTCGCGAACCTGGGCGTATTGGCTGAATCGAGTAAAAGGGTAGACCCAGGTCACATATTACTGGCGGACGGGACGAGGATAGAGACTAAGAGTGCCCGTGATCCCCGTACATTGGCCATGAAAGCCCCAAACGGCATCATCGGTTGTGAGGCTAGTCAGTTAGACCTAGAGACTTTCTACCGTCTAAGGAGTAGGTGCGCCCCTAGAAAGGCGTGGATGCTGCTTACAGGGACGATGGAGGGGTCATTGGGTTGGTATCCGCAGCTCAGACAAGCCTGGGCACACGGTGTCGGGGACGAGATAGCCTTCTCACTACCCTCTTATACCAACACACACCTATATCCAGGGGGCAAGGATGACCCTGAGATACAGAGATTGAAGGAATTATCCTCCGATGACTTCTATATGGAGCGTATCGAGGGGATACCCATGCCGCCGAGAGGGCTGGTCTTCCCTGAATTTAGGCCAGATATCCACGTACAAGAGGTGAATTACGTCCCGAATGAGCCCGTATATATCTGGATGGACCCTGGATATGCCGGCGCCTACGCCATCGTGGCCTCACAAGAGATAAATGGGGTGGTTCAGATATTCGATGAGGTCTATGAGACGGGACTGATCACCTCACAGATGATCGAGGTCTGCCAGACCAGGCCCTGGTGGAGAGATGTCCACGGTGGGGCCATAGATATCGCAGGAACCCAGCACCAGGCCATGGCTGCGCCCGTAGAAGTCTGGGCTAGCGAGGGTGGGATATACCTGAACTCCAGACGGGTCAAGATAAACGAGGGGATCGAGCGGATGAAGTCCTTCTTGAAGGTAGACCCGCTGATAAATGTACCCAAATTGGTCATACACCCCGAATGCTACGGGATATTGAGCGAATTCGGGGCGGCTCCTAGCCCACTTGACGGCCAGACACGGGCCTACCGCTGGAAGATGGACCGGGACGGCATGATCGTGGGTGATGAGCCCGATGATAGGAACAATCACGCCATCAAAGCGACCATATACGGCCTGGTGGACAGGTACGGGTTCGTACAGAGCCAGGACCGGCGGGTCATCAAGGTAAAAAGGTGGAATTAGATGCTAACTTGCACACCAGATGAGATAGCCGGGGCCGTTGAGGACAACGATCTGGCTACCAGGCCACTACGTGACCGCATGGATAGGGACTATGAACTCTGGCGGCTAGAGAAATACGACGCCGGCGACGATTTCAAAGCCTATACCAGCAACCAACCAAGGACTTTCGCCCTGAAGGTCATGTCTATCCTTGCCTCAAGCAAGCTGAACATACGTGTACCCCACGATGAGAGCTTCAGGGACGAGAGAGAACGTAACGACAACAAAGAGAAGTTTGCCTACGGGATATTGAAGGCCAACGACGAGCGACTTCTCCGTATCCTGGCCCAGAGACTACAAGACCAGATGTCCTGGTACATACCCATGCGCGGCTGGTACGCCGGCAGGGCCGTACTGAACAAGAGGAAGGACGGCTCTACCTACGCTGACATCACACCATGGGACCCAAGGCACGTCTACTGGTCTGTTGGCAGCGAAGGGCTGGCCTGGGCCTGCTACAAGGTCAGGAAGACACGCTCAGAACTAGAAGACCAATACAACGTCGATCTCTCCGACCACTCATTCGATTCGGCAGAGACGATAGAGATATACGACTACTACGATGACGAGATGAACGCGGTCTGCACCCGGAACATGATGCTGAAGAAGCCGTCAAAACACGGTCTAGACAGGGTGCCTGTGTTTCTGGGCGCCGTAGGCCCGACCCCCATGGTGCAGTCTTATTCCGCCGATGACCGCCAATGGTCAGCTTCGGAAGGGTTCGCCGACTACGGTGAGTCCATATTCCAGTCGAACCGGGAGGTATTTGAGAATACCAACGAACTCATGTCGGTCTACCTAGAACTGGTCAGCCGTACCAGACAGGGCGGCTACACCCTGACCAGCAGGGACGGGTCGAAGACACTAGATGAGAACCCGTTTGTCGAGGGATCAGAGGTGCCACTGGCCGATGGGGACAGGTTAGACCTACTTCCCCTGCCCGAGATGACCAAGGACGCAGCGGCTTTGCTATCACTGGTCACCGGGGAGAACCAACGGGGCGCACTGCCCCACATCTTGTATGGTGAGACACCCTTCAGTCTGAGCGGGTACGCCATGAATACCCTCAGACAATCGGTCTTCGGTATCCTCCAGCCCCTGCTGGTAGCGTTCCAGAACGCCTACGCTCAGGTGCTAGACATACTGGTAGACCACTACACCACCAACCAGTACGAGGTCATGGAACTAGCAGGGCATGACTCCAAGAGTTATTTTTCCCAGATCATTACCCCGGAGTCCATGATCGGACTGCCACCTTTCGAGGTCGAGGTGATACCAGACGTACCGCAAGACGAGATGTCCAAGATACAGATGGCCCAGATGGCAAGGGACGGCCAGGTGCCGCTACTGCCAGACCGCATGATCCTAGAGAAGATACTTGAGATTCAAGACACAGGCTCGGTGCAAGACCGCATCAACGAGCAGATGGCCGAGAGGATGCTGCCAGAGGCCCAGCTTTACAACCTGATGGCGTCCCTAGAGAACACGGGAAGATCGAACCTGGCGATGATGTACTACGGAGAACTCCTGAACATCATCCAGCAGAAACAACAGCAGGGTGGTAGGCCGATGGAACCTTTGGCGCCTAACCCCGTTGCACACACCAACGGGCAGACGGCACCGCCTATCGATCCACGATTGTTCCCGCCAGGGGGTATGGGTAACCCACCTCCTTCCCCGTTCCCCCAGGCGGGTCCTAACGTCCCACCTGGAACACCGAGGCCAGGGAGCCAAGGCACGACTGAACAAAGATTAGCTAACGCCGGCCTGTTCGGGCCGGGAGGAGCATAAGATGGTTAGATGGGTAGAAGATCCAGATTTCGGTTGGTACGACGCTGATGACCCTTTAGGTAACGTGCCTTCTGGCCCTACAGTCATAGCCGGCACACAACTTGCGATGGACCCAAATATGGTGAACGCCGCTTTATCTAACCTTGATCTTCGGAACGTAGGCGGCACCTATCACCCTGACGTGGTCATGCCAGACCCGGTGATAACCACGGAAAATATCCAAAGAGGATATATGCCAACGGCGGTAAACCAGAACACCGCTATTTTCTTGAACGCTCTAAACGCCCTTGCAACAGGTCGTGACGCATCAGTCCCCGCTGGAACTCCTGTGTTACCTACCATCACGCCTACACCAGTGGTTACGCCGGACCCTACGCCTACGCCTACGCCAGCATTAAGCGATGCTGATGTACGAGCAAGAGGTTGGGAACAGCTTTACGGCGCTCCTGGTTCGGCTATGGCTTTTAACTCATTTAGCAATTTAAACCGTCAGCAATTGACGGCGTTACTAGCAAATCCAGACTTTGCCCTTCTATATCCAAGCGCCAAAGAGATATTGGATGCACGGCCTCCGCTTCAATCAACCACTGGTCAAGTACCGTGGGATACGATGCCGAATAATAGCTTGGAACAACTTGTAGGCAAGATGAATCAGGGCTTTTATACCACCGATACAAGTGGTCATTACAATTCGTTGACAACGTTCTATAACGATGCCGAAGCATTTTTAAGATCGCAGGATATGGACCCAACCGATCAAGAAATCTATGACGCTATGGCACTCATAGCACAAGGAGCGGCTACCGCAGCTGGTTCGACTGTTGGAGATGAGTACTTCTGGTACGACAGGAACATTGAAAGTTGGAGGAATGAGGGGCGTCCTGTTCGACCTGGGGGTCCTGCTACAGCCCCGATTCCATCTGCAACTCCTGAGATACAAACGGGAGATACGACAGTAACTTCTACCGATGCTTCAGGAAATATTCTTGACCCAATGTTCAATGTGGATACCACTAGCGTTCCTGCTGGTTTTACGGCAGAAGAATGGAACGGATTAACAGACGAACAAAGAACCGATTTCAGAACACAATTCGGAGATGGAGTCACAACTACGGCTACGCCTGCTGAGACTCCATTCACTGGTAGTACGGCTGATGCTGGAGTCGGTGGCCCAAGTACTATGGATATCTTTGGGCAGATGCAGACCCAAGAGAATTTTCCAGCAGACGTTTTCAGAAGGTTCTTAGCAGAACAGGTATCACCATCGGGTGCACCACGAGCCCTGTCTCCTTTCATGATGCGTGGCGCTCAAGACCTAGCTCCACAACTCATGTCCGAATATAACGCCAGTATGTATAACCCGAGTAATTGGACCGATGCTGGTAACCAAACCACATTCGGTGATTGGCTCCGGGCAGGAGAACGACCTACAAGACAAGGGATGTTCAACACCTTACAAGATATCGGAAGCGTGATCTCTGGTGGTCAACAAGGAATCACTGCCCCAGGTTTGTCCCTTGGCGAATCACTGCGTCGACAAAACATATTTGATCAATTCGGAACCGAAACAGCAGATTCAAGAAAAGCTCTGCAAGGGCTATTTAGCAGCGCCGCCCTTAGTGGTGTAGCCCCTGCATTTCGTTACCCGGTTCAAAGTGCGGCACAAAATCTTTTTCAAACCCAGAGGGCACTGCAACCTGAGCAGTCGTTCCTATCTTTCTTGGGTGAGAGGTTGTAATGACTCAACAGAATATGTACGGCACACCGTTTCTAGACGTTCTGGAGTATCAACCTGAAGCTGCGTATTTCGGGATGCTTAACCGTCAGCCACGTATGGGTGGTCAACAAGAGAAGTATTTCCAGAACCAGTTCCAGAACTACTACAACCGTTACCTTGGCAACCTGGCTAACCAGATAACCTCTGGTGAGGCGCCGACCCAACGGTTCACTGATTATCTTTCTGATCAGAACCCGATGGATCAGTACCGCTCGATGGCGCCTTCCTTACGGAATGACTACGGACGTACCTCGTCTTTCTCACCTTCGACGAGGTTCTTATATAGATAATGCCTACACCTGAAGAGATAGAAGCCTGGAAACGTCAGAACATCCCTAACTACCAGCCTGCCGCACAGGTCGTTTCGCCAGCGGCGACTCCTGCTTTACCGCCAGCCGCGCCCAGTCCAAGGCCGTGGGACGTATGGGGTGAGCTTGGCAGGGACATAAAGTCCGTTGCGGCACCTGTGACCGATTTCTTGTCTGAAATCTTGGGACCATACTTCAGTATGGCCGGGCCGATCCCACAGGTAGATATACCTAAAGTCAGTCCTGCGATTCGAAGCATCGATCCTAATCTGGCATGGGGTGTGATCCCACAGGTCGAAGTCCCAGGTGTATCCCCTGCGATTCGTACTGGTGTTGATTATGCCGTCAAGCCGTTTGAGATGGGTGCCGAAACCGTGACAGGTATAGTCGGGGCTCAAGAAGCTTTACAAGAAAGGCTCGGTATACCCAACTGGGTATGGAACCCTGACATGTTGAATGTAGCATCGGATATATTCACCAGGCCCGAGACTTACGAGATGTCACCTGGTGAATTAGCAGGGACATTGGTCGAAGATTTCCGTGATCGGCCCTGGTATCAACAGCTACTTTTAGGTATAGCCACTGACCCTACTGCATTATTACCAATAGGAACGTTTGCTAGAGCGGCACGGGGAGCGAATGTACCAACTGCTGTTTCTAGTCGTTTTGTCGGACCAGGGATGACTCCCGGTCTACGTGCGGCTGACCGTGGTGACGTTGCAAGAACCAGGTTCCCTGCTCCGGCAGGACCGACACCAGCGGATATCCCAGATAGGCCGATGCTTGCTTTGCAGGCCGGTCAGGAACAGGCGCCAATAGCGTTGCCACCTGGCCGCCCTCAAGTCGATCCGTCGATCATACCTGAGACTCCACGTCCCGCAGCCCCAACTCCGCAAAGAGCGTTGGGGCCAGGTATCCCACCTCCTCAACCATCGAGGATTGGCCAAGCGATACCGTTGTCTGGGAATATCTATGAAGCTGCCATCTCCGACCCACGTATAGAGAACTATGCGCCAAGGGTTCAAGGTCAAAGACTGGCACAAGGCGTCGAACAGCCGGCGGTATTCTATCGTTCCACAGGCACGGCTGGTCAGCAACGGATGGTCACTTACAACGAAGCGCGGCCAGGAGCTATGTTACTAGAGGACACGGCTTCTACCGTCCCGCCAGGTGGAGCGATTGAAGCGGTAGGTGTAAGGACTGGTTCGAACATCTTGCAAGAAGGGAGCCGTGAGTTCCAGACGTTGGCCAGACGAAGTGGTACTGGTAATCGTGATGCTGGTGAGTCTGTTGCAGACTTTGTGAAACGGGTAGCAAACTCCGCTAAAATCGGAAAATATGACATCGTCAGGTTCACACGTCAACCAGGTGTGAACGCCGTCGTACTCAACGAAGATGCGCTGATCCGCAACTACACCGCACCCAGGTCAGAGAATGAACTATACAGACAGTTAGGTCTGATCACCGACGCGCCAAGACCTGGTCAACAGGCATTGATGCCGCCGCCAGGTATAAGACCGGCAGGCTTTGCGACTCAACAAAACCCAGGAGTTCAAAGGGTAGCCGTTATCCGCGAACCAAGCATCCCTTACGAAGCAGCAGGACGTGGGGAAGGGTTTGCCAGAGAGATGCTTAGAGGCGAAGTAGCCGCTGCTTCTGATACTGGTACGCCTGTATGGTCGGTGTCCCCAGATGGACAGGTCTTCCAAGCCACCCGTGGCCCCGAGGCCCAAGCCCTCCGCCAACCTACGGTTAACTTTGAGGTTGGACCTAACGGCGATGCGGTAATGATCCCGTGGGGCACACAACGCTCTCGGCCTTTGTCGGACGCCGCCAAGCGCAGTCAAGTCCAAGAGTTTGATAAACGTTTGATGAGTGGCGAAACGCAAGGCACCGTTGCTGGAGCTAGCAGTTATGATGAAGCTGCCAGAAGGGTTGAAGCCGCAGAGATCGCAAATCGTCTTGACACGACTGCTCCTGAAGCGCCTCGCCCCCGTGAAGAAGGCACTGCTTTCGGTGCTAACGCAGACTTACCGCCGCCCCGTGACCCGGCCAACGCCTTGCTTGAAGATTTGGATGTGCCTTCCCATGAATCTGTAAAGATCGCGATTATGCGGAAATTCGACGGTGCAAGGAATGCCATTGGTCTTGAGTTAGAGAACTTTGTGACTGCTGGCAGGCAACTGCTCTTACGTGCTGCTGGTCGTGGAGTGCCGATAGACCGGCAAGGTATGACTCCTTTGTTCCAAGCCCTGCACGGTGAGATACCCAAAGAGAGTCTTTCCCCTGCGCTTCGGCAGATGTTCGACCAGATCGATGAGGTCAGGAAGTTAGAGGAAGCCGATATGAAGGCTTTCCTTGAGAACGCTCGGGGCACAGAGTTTGAGGATTACATCGCATTCGACCTTGACCAGTTCCAAGACAGGATGCTTGCCACTCCAGACTACTTCCCCCAACTTTGGAAGAAGGATGGTGTGGAGATAGCCACCGGCGAGATCGGTGCGCGTCCAGGTTTCACCCTCCCTCGTGAGGGAACCTTTTCCGAGATGGTTGCACAGGGTTACACCCCTATGTCGTGGGACCCGTACAAGATGATGGCGTTACGCAAACTGGCCGGTGTGAACTGGCGGGAGACAGTAAATTTCTTAGGTCGATCCAAACGTAATAACCTTGCAGTGCCTGTTTCGGAATTAGAAAACCGTGGCTTGACCAAAACACACAGGGTTCCTAAAGGTGTGGGTTCAGCGTTTGAAGGTAGGTTAGTCCAGACCACCGATGTCGGCGGTGTACCTCAGTCCATACGCACTCCCCAGTGGGCATTACCCAACGAGATGGCCAGCTTCGTTGAGACGATGTGGGGTAGAAGGCCCACGGCTTACATAGGGGATAAGGAGATCATCGGGTACATAAGGAAGTTCAGGAACGGTTTCAAGAGCGCCAAACTATTTGCTTCCTTCTTCCAGCACATGGATATCAGCCTACGTACCTCGGCATCCCTTTTCACACTGCATGGGTTGAAACGTGGTGGGCCTTTGCGTTTACCGTCTTTGGCCGCACGTATGATCTCGGCCCAGTGGAATACTGGATACCGAGACACTATCAGGCAACGGTATCTAAGTACCGCTCCAATCAAAGGACATGAAGACCTTGGCATCAGTTACAAGATGCTTGTGGAAGAAGGTCTGGGTGTTCAGGGTGATATCACGGTCATCCAGCGTGAGATCGCAGACACGTTGACCGATATAGAAAGAGCAACGAACCCGGTAGGTAAAGCCAAACAGAAGATCAAGAACGCTAATGAGTTCTTTCAATCAGGTCTGTTTGACGGTGTGTACCGGGAAGGCATCTCATGGAGCTTAGAAAGCTTCATCATCCCGGCCATCAGACGGCAGCACCCAACGTGGAATGCCCGTCAGGTAGCAGCTGAAGCCGCTTCTACCGCTAACATGATGTACTCGTCACTGCCCCAGTGGCAGTCGGTATTGAAAGACCCTTGGGTAAGGGAGTTCGGTCAGACCTTATTCTTCTCCACCAACGAGACTGAAGGTCTACTCAGGTCTTTCTTCGGCACGATGGTAGGGCCAAGAAAATCGTTCTGGCTCCAGTACTACGGCGGCATGATGTTAAGTTTGGCACTGTTCGGCAACCTGATCAACGTGGCTGCCACAGGCAAACCACTGCCACCTGAAGCGTATTCTCCGATAGACGTAGGTAACCCATACTCAACCTTCGGAGTCGGGTACAGCACCCAGTTCATGTCACCTCAGTTGCCAACGTGGCTGGGTATCGTAGGGCGTGAAGGTAGTCCGATGCACCTAGATATAGTAGGTCAGATGGACACCGCATTCAGGGTGGTGAGCGATCCTGTGGGAGCTACCGCTGCCCGTGTGAACGTACCTGTACGTGCCGTGGTGAACCAGGTGCGGGGCACCAACTTCTTTGGTGAGGAACTTAGCGTGGCGCAAAGGCCAGGTCAATTGATGACCGACCTTTACGGGCCGATAGGTCTGACCTCGGCACTAGGTGCCATCACTGAAGCCGTACCGCAGTTAAAGACCGTACTACCTGAAGGTGAAGGCCGCATGGGTATTAGGGGCCAATTACTTGAAGGATTAGCCGGCGTAGGTATGAGGGCCGAGCGCACCGGGGATTACCTAACTCGCATATCAACAGGTGTCTACGGTACGGATACGAATTACAGTGACCTTGAACGCTACCAGAAGCTGGATATCCGCAGACTTCCCCAGGTAGAGAGGGAACTGGGACTGCGGCAGGAGTCTGCGCTTAAACGTGAGGGCGCCGAGGCCAAGTACTACGCGGCTTTAGATGATATCGATGCAGAGCGTACCACCAAGCTAGGTAATCTGGTCATGGATATACGCATGGGTCTAGAGGATTACCAGATCAAAGACCGCTACTACGACATCGAGACTTATTCCCGTGGGCGCAGAAGACAGGCTGGCGTAGACAAAGAGTTTGAAGCACCCAACGTGAACGACACCAACCCTAACAAACGGGCACTAGCCCAGCACTATGCCATCTACGATGACCCGAGGGTGAAGCGTCCCGGTGATGACCTGGACTTCGCTATGTTCGATACGATCTTAAAACAGACGTACCTCGATCCCAGTTCAGACCAGGCATGGACCAAGGAACAGTTTGAATTCGTACAGCGAAATATAAATACCAGACCGATACCAGCAGAGATATTCGCCCAGCTTGGTGCGAAGTCTCAAGCCAAACAGCTTACGTCCCAGATGTTACGGGAACAGGCTTATCGTGAGGACGGTAGGGATGATCTGGCTGAAGCATCGCGGATCAGGTTCTTCATGCTGGACGCACCGTTCATGATGCAGCCAACACCGACACCGCAGCCGGTACAACCGACACCACCGACACAACGCCGGCAGACCATCGAAGAATGGAAAGCTGCCAATCTAGTAGGTGCAGGACGATGAACGAGATAAGGTGTCCTTACTGCAACAAAAAGATACTAGAACATGCAGAAGGTGTAGTGGCTTTCAGATGTAATAACTCTCGTTGCAAGAGGAGGACGGGAGATAGAATAACTGTTATTGACACTAAGGAGCTTGTCGCTGTAAATTAGACGCATAACATAACCTTAGTGCGCCTAGTCGCCGTTCACGCAGTGCGTTTTTCGCCAGCGTTGGACGGCTTTTTTTATTTTCGGGGGAGAGCATGGTCACTCAAAACGAAGAACCACAGACTGAACAACCACAAGATGTTGTAGTTGAACCTACTTCTGACGTTACAGTTCCAACGCCGGACCCGACGCCAGAGCCAGAGCCACAGCCAGAACCAGTTCCAGCGGTGGTGCAACCAGACCAATCTGCGGAGATTGCCAGGTTGCAGGCACAGAACGCCCAGTATGCTCAACAGGCTGCAGCTGCGGAACAGCAGCGTCAACAACAGGAACAACAGAACCAGTTAAGGACTCTTCAGACTGAGCGCCAAAGACAGCTTGAAGCATCAGGCTGGTATTCCGAGCAAGCGGCACAAGAAGCCGCTTCCTGGGCTAGAGCGCAACAACTTGAACAAGGTTACGCCCAAAAAGAAGCATTGGATGAACAGCGCGCGAAAGGCGTTGCTGCCCATAAGATCGCGTTGGATATGCGGGATAAGTATAACGTCCAGATCGATCCAAACCAGTTACTGGTTTATAACCGTCCAGAAGATATGGTACGTGCTGCTGAGAGTATGGTCACGGCTAATGGCCACATCAAGCAGCTAACCGAGCGGATAGCGCAACTAGAAAAGGCGCAACAACCGGCACAGACCTATGACTCCGGGCAAGGGACTGCGGTTGGCGGATACGGTTCCCGAGACGCCGTGGAGTCAGCATATATTCGGGGTGACATCAACACCGATGCATACCGAAAAGAAATGGCACGATACGAAAGATAAAGAGGGGTATTAAATGGCCTCCGTAACAAACACAGGTATAACGATTTCAACTACAGATTCTCTGTCTTCAGGGCAGAAAATCTTTATCGCCGCTGCTAAAGAAGCTTACGAGCCAGCGGCTCCAGACCCGGATTTGATCTCGTCTGAGCGTATGCCGTCAGGCCACAAACAGTGGGACATCCTCACATACGCACGACTGAGTGACGCTACAGCTTTGACTGAAGGCGTGGACATGACCACGGTCCAGCAGCTGTACGCCAACTACCTTTCCATCAACCCGTCTGAACACGGTGTGATAGTCACTCTTTCCAAGAGAGCTATCAGCCGTCAGCCAGACTCGCTAGAAAGGCAGGCTGGTTCCCAGATGGGAGTCTCCATGAGGGCTCGTCAGGCCAAGGACGTGATCGCCCTCTACGACGGTTTCTCCAAGTCAGTCGGTGGAGCAGGCACGACTCTGGACATCACGCACTTCCGGGGCAGCGTTGCTTATCTCATGACCGATAACGACTCGGAGTTTGGCCCAGCGCCGATGCCTCTACGTATGTCGGCACAATCAGAGATGATATCTGACCTGATCCTTGACCTGACCGATGCGGGTTCCCGTGTTGGCGGTGTGGAAGACGGTCTTTCTTCTGACCTCGTACAACGTTGGTGGCGTGGAGCAGACCGGGCTTATGGTGTCCAGGTCTTCAACTCCGCTTATATCAGCCTTGATAGTGGGAATGATGCTAAGGGCGGACTGTTTGCCCAAGAAGCACTTCACATGGTGCTTGAAGGCAATGACGAGTCCACCCGTGAGACTGACGAGAGCCGACGTACAACCGAGTACGGTTTGTTCAAGTCCTGGGGTGAAGCAGAACGCGCTGACCCTCACGGTGTAGAAATGTACTTCGATGCTGAGGCCACTGTCTAGTGACCACCGCTTCTGAAAGGGACCGACTCGCGGAGGACCATGGGTATTTCGTTACCCCTGTCTCCCGGTCACCCAATGACCCTCGCCCGATACAGTTATGGGATGTGATCGACCAGCAATGGACGGCACCCCTACCTTTATACATGCGGGAGAGACACCTACTTAAAAAGGTGTTTGCCTGCACGGCGGTGGGTTGTACTGAGACATCGGTCAGATCGGGGCAGATCGTATCGCATATCGCTAAAGCTAGTGAACTGGCGTCGGCACATAAGAATGCCGAAGTACACCAGACCCCTGTCCCAGGTGGGGGGTTCACCCTTGTCTGCATGGGTTGCGCTGCGACATTCAAGTCCCGGTTAATAGCTGACCGACATTTAAAGACAGTCAAAGAAGCTGGCCCGAATCATCTTCAGGCCGGTGAGGTATTGATGAATAGATTCACTGTCAATGAACAAGAGATGGAGCGTCGGGTGCCAGCAGTAGCCGCTGCTAGCCCTGTCGAAGGAGCCGTCAAACGTCCGCGCAGGCGTAATAGACGGCGTAGTCGGAGAAGTGTGGCATGACCACCACGATGGAGTCCCTGAACTGGGACACGTATGCCTCGGATGATCCACATTCTAAAGCTGGTCTTGAGCGTTTCCGCCGCTCGGTCTGGCCAAGGATGCGTCGGCAATTGGCCCTGGAACTCCTTTGGGAAGTCCCAGACGGTGCTGAACCTCATTGGTTCGACGCCGGCACGGCCCGTTTCTGGCATCAGTTGGTTTCACCCAGAGGTGTCCAGGGTCCGTGGGAATTGACTTCCCCTCTCCCTGCCAATACGGCTGGTCAGATCGCCCATTATCTGTCAAAAGGATTCCGCTTGCGGCCTCCGCATTACAGCGTTGAGGCCCGTCGCGTCGAGTCCGCCGAAGAGCCCGTAGCTCCATCTAAGCCACCGGCTAAACCAGTCTTCTGGTGTCATAGGCACGGTCAACACCACTATGGTTTTGCGACCTGGTCTGGTTACCTGGCCCATTGCGCCAAGATGATGGAGTCGTTGGAAGAAGACTTACCGGCGGAAGAGTTAGAACGATTAACCAAGGCACCGTATGCCTGTATGGTCCACGGCCTGACGTTCACCAATGAACGCTCGGCGAAACAGCACCACCGAGAGGCGATGCGTAAGCCGGGACGGGCTGTTCACCCATCGGTAGCGGAGATGGAAATGAGGCCCACTATCACGACAGTGGTGGAGGAAGCGGAAGAGCCACCCCGTGAGATGAGTAAGGGCCACAGGCACAGGTTTGAGAATAATAAAGCGGGAGCCCCGTGTTTGGTAAGAGGGTGCGTCAGCACTCGCAACCGGGTCACCCGAACAAGGAGAAAATAAAGTGCTTTCTGGATATGTAGAACTAATCCACGGCGAAGCAAAACGAGAATCATCGGTTCAACAACACCCTCTGGGCACTCGGGGTATCGATCCTAACGGAAACGTGTTTCGGTACGCTAGTGCCGGTGAAGCTCTAGCCCAAGGTAAGGTGGTCATGCAGGCCGCTGGTGTAGCCAACCACGACATGGACCTGGTGACCGCTGCTGCCGCACAGGATGCGACCAGCGTAACGGTGACCCTTGGTGGCACGGCAGCAACGCTTGATCAGTACAAAAATGGTTATCTCTACGTCAATGACGGTCCAGGCGAAGGCCAGATGTTTTCCGTAGCCGGCCACCCTGCCGCTGACGCAAGCGCCACACTGGCACTTCGGTTGGAAGACGGGGACGATGTAAGGGTAGCCCTTACCTCTTCTAGCCTTTGCGGTCTGATGGCCAACCCGTATTCTAGCGCAGAGATATGGGACGCCGACGATGTTGACGGCCCTGCTCTTGGTGTGACTCCTACTTTGATCACCAGTGGTTACTACTTCTGGTTACAAACTTGGGGGTACTGCGCTTGTTTGGTGGACGTAGCAGGCGTGATCGGTCAACCAGTCAAAGTCTCTGATGGAACTGACGGCGCTACCGAGTTGCTGAACCGCGATGCTACCGACGAGAACGACATGGTCGTTGGTGTGGCTGCTCATATAGCGGCGGTAAGTGGTGACTACGGCGTACTCTTCTTGCAGATCAGCCCATAGATGGGACTGCGAGTAGAACGCGCCAAGCTTTTACCTCGGGGTATCAATCACCCGTGGGCACACGTCACCTATGACGTAGATGGGCATACGCACATCTATGCGACAGGTGGTGTGGATTCACTTGAGGAATGCGCCGAGGGTTTGGCTGATGCGGTCTTGATATGTTCTGACTCCCGTCATAACGGTCATGGCATAAAGCATGACACGTCTGAAGGGGAGAAGGCTTACAAGTCGGCCATCGGTCAGATGCTGACGCGGGACTACTGGAGCGAGTACGTCGATCTCCAGCGCAAGATAGAACATTATGAGATTTGGGGTGGCCCCGTCCCGGCGATGGTGTTGCAGCCTAGTGTGGATGATGTGGAGCAGTGGCAGTTGGCCGTAACCCATCCCGAGACGGGTCTTCCTCATTTCTATGACATAGGGGACGCATTGAAGGCGCCCCCGCCCAACCCTGACAAATTTGTAAAAGGGCAGTTGGGTCACTACCGGCGACGGGGTGCCACTGCCAGGGAGCGATGAGGTTGAATAAGAGCGTAAATGTATTCGCATCATCCGCCCGTACTGCAACTGAGAACTCTAGCGACCAGACAAATGATTGTGCCCGAGGGGTGCGGTTGTTTCTCGACATCACTGCTGCCAGCGGATCGAGTCCGACGCTGGACGTGAAGGTCCAGACCAAAGACCCGGTGTCTGACAGTTACGTTGACCTGACGGGAGCGGCATTCGCCCAGCAGAACAGTACTGCCACGTTAGACCTGGTGATCTATCCAGGGGTCGGAGAGACGAGCAACCGTGCCGTGTCCGATGTCCTCTCATCCGTATGGAGGGTGGTAGCCACCTTCGGTGGTTCAAGTCCTTCATTCACATTCTCAGTAGGCGCGGAGTATATAACCTGATGCCAAAAGTAAAGATGAACGGAAAGACAAAGAAATTTCCGTATACCAAATCTGGTATGAAAGCTGCGGCCAGTGCCAAGCGTAAGGCTACTGGAACTAAACGGAAGAAGTACTGAGGTGAGTTGTGCCTGTAATACAGGGGCGGACACGCCAACAACTACGTCAGTCCATAGGCTACAACCTGGGAGCCCTGACCGCTTCGACGGTTACGAGCAACGGATCGACCACGACCTTGATCGACAACCTAGTAAGGGGCGGTGACGATTCCCAGAACGGCAAATGGATCTACTACACCACCTCGGGTAGTAACTCGGAGAAAGTAACTAGGGTCAGCGACTACGTACAGTCTACAACGACCATGACGTTATCGCCGGCACTGGCTGCTTCCACCGCAGCGAATGATACCTACGAGATATGGGACGATGCTTACAGTCCCTCGGTCATAAACGAGTTCATCAACCAATCCATCATCGATGCGACTGGTCATGCTTATGACCCGGTAGAGAAGCTGGACCTACACGGTGACGGTTACACTGCACGGTTCGATGTGCCTAGCGGTATGTCGATGATCAGTAAGGTGGAATACCGGGCCGCTGTTGATTCGGTGGACGTACACGACTGTGAGTCTACCTTCGATGAGAAGACCGACAGTGACTTCACCCAGTCTCTAGACACCGAGCATAGGAAGTCGGGTAACTCTGCGTTGAAGTTTGTCATAGCCTCTGGCGCATCTGCCGGGGATTTTGTGACTGACTCCATAACCAGCCTCGACCTATCCAAGTTCGATTACCTTGAGTTCTGGATAAAGTCCACGGTCGCTACCTCAGCTTCCAACCTGAAGATACTGCTGGACGATAGTGCCAGCTGCGCTTCGCCCTTAGAGACACTGAGTGTGCCGGCCCTTACGGCTGACACATGGAAGTTCTGTAGGGTGAGTCTGGCTAATCCTGAGACTGACACGGCCATCATATCGGTTGGCCTTGAATACGACTCAGACCTTGGCGCTTGTACCGTCTGGCTTGACGAGATCAAAGCAGTACGGAACGACTCGGCCATCTGGGCCACACTATCTCGCAGGGCGTGGAGAGTGGACAAGGAAGCAGCCGACATGGTCCTCACCATGGACGGTCGGACAAGCGTGGGCAGCCGGTTGATAAAGCTGGTGGGTGGTGACAAGCCTGCGCTGCTTACGGCTGACTCCACCGCAACCGAGGTGGATGACCAGTTCGTTATAGCCAGGGCTACAGCACTTGCTCTCAGTGCCGCATCAGGTGGGCCTAACACAGACCCTGACCAACGGCGTGGACAAGCGGCCTTCTGGTTTGGTGTGAGTGAACAAGCACGTAAGACCTTCAGACCTCTGGTCAACGCAAGGCTGGTTACCTGATGGCAGTGGTCGAGACACAGAATGAGGTAAGTCTAAACGGTATACGGTATCCCGTTACTGGGCCTGTACAGTCGATCCTTGCCTCTATATACCCGGCCAAGGTGGTCATAGGGGATACGACCAGAGATAGCCAGCAACGGGCTTCTGTGGTTGCCTGGAGCGATTGGCGCGGTGGGGTCGGCATCGAGCGGATGGAAGGTGCGGTAGACGTTGACCGTGCATGGTGGTCTACCTGTCAGCTGCGCTATAAACAGCACCTCGTACTCCCAGGTTTAGCTAGCCAGACGGCAGCCTCTGGGAAGTCCGGGGTCTTCGACATAGGTGTGATCGGGGAATACGACTCGGTCATCTACACCAGTTACGGTCTGGATGTCTACAGTTATTCCAACGTAGCAGACTCATGGACCGACACCTCCCATGACCTGGGCGCCGCTGGCACTGATGCTTTGAACTTCAACATCGCTGGCACCGAGTACCTGGCCATCGCCTACACCACTGGTTACAGTTACTACAACGGGAGCAGCTGGTCTACGGATACCTCATATGCTACCAAGTACCTTGCCTTCTGGGACGATAGGTTGTGGGGTATCTCTGCTGCCGGTCAGTTATGGTACGCCCTTGCTCCGGGTACTGAGACTACCGATGCTCTGATCCCTCTAGGTTCGGACTCGGTGACCGACCTATTCGTAGGACGTAACGGGCAAGGTGAACCAAACCTCTTTGCCATGACCACTGAAGGTCTGTGGGCACACGATGCCGCAAACGCGAAGTGGATAGCAACAGAGTTAGAACTACCAAGACACCCTGATAACGGCAGAGGGACTACCAGGTGGCGTGACGCTATCTACATCCCGTCTGGCCTGGGTATCTACAAGTACACCAACGGCGCCAACTCTGCCGTGGTAAGTATCGTAGGTCCTGACCGCGACCACGGTATCCCGTCCAACAAGCGGGGCACGGTGCGTCAGTTGATAGGCACACACAACGAACTGCTAGCTTTGGTGGACGCCACCGCTTCCCAGACCATCGATAGCATCTTTGACGGTGGAGCCATGGGCTCCCATCACGGTGCTGGTGGTATCAACCCGGCCAGCGTAGTCAGCCCGGACGTGGGATTCAGCCACATCATGGGTTGGAACGAGACAGGGTGGGAGGTCAAATGGCTCTCTGATTCTAGTGTGAAGGCCGTCAACTACGCTCACGTCTCAAACGCTTATGACAAGTACAGGCTCTGGTGGGCCATCGATGAGCGGGTCTATCACTTGACCCTGCCCAAAGACATCATCAACCCGTCGGAGATCAGTGACTTCGACTACGCTGCCAGCGGCACACATGAGACACCGTGGTTCAGTGCCGACCAGGTGGACATCGACAAGCTAGCCCTAGAGTTACGGGTAGAGACGGCAAGTTGCACATCTACTGAGACTGTAGAGGTCTATTACCGGCTGGACTATTCGGACTCCAGTACCTATCAGACCACACAGATGGAGACGCCCATCACCTCTAACGGGGTGACTACCTATAAGTTCCCCAACGATACGACACCTACTGGTACTTCGTTTCGGTCTATCAAGTTTGTCATAGATTTGGTGCGTGGCAGTACCACCACCAATTCCCCAGACGTGATCAGCACCACATTCGTATACCGAAAGAAGTTGCCGGCCAAATGGGGGCACTCGGTCGAGGTCGATCTGAACAATGACTATGCCGGGAACAATGCCATGCAGCTGAGGAACAATCTGGTATCGGCCATCGAGAGTACCAGTCTGGTCGAGTTCACCTTCCGCTCAGACAGTGGAGGTACTAGGAACTACTACGTCGATGTGGTCAGCGCCACGGGCATGGAGTTCACAGGACTAGATGAGAGAGGTACGTCCCGTATCACGGTGGTGGAGCCATGAAGTTCGATGCCATCACCATCAATGTCGGCACTGCCGGCACCAGGGTACAGGTATCTAACACCACCCAGAAGGTGCGGTACATCAAGTTCTCGGCCAAGGCTGGGAACTCGGGGCTCACCTACGTGGGTATCAGTGACGTGGCAGCGGCCAACGGTTATGAGCTTTCAGCCAACGATACCCTGGAACTCAACTTCGGGGAGCATGGCGGGAGCGAGGTACTGAACGTTTTCTATGTGGATGCGGCCAGCAACAATGACAAGGTGGACGTAGCCATGATCTTGGACGGCTGATGACTACACAACAACCATTACAGAAACCAGCAGACTGGCCGGGCTCGTTACCCGAGTACCTGGTCAATGAAGCTTTGATAAAGCTAGGTAAGGAACCTGACGTTGATTTCTTTTACCAGTCACCCTTCGCGGGTGGTCGGATGCAGCGTGGCGGGTTGGTTATCGACTTCATATTCGTTAACCCACCTGACCTGGCGATCAACGTACAGGGCGAGTACTACCACTATGAGATGGGCGCCGACATCCGGGCAAGGGACTTGATAGCCCGTTCCATGCTGGCCGGCGACGGGATCACACTCATCTTCATAGATGAATCAGATGTCTATAAAGATGCGATCGGCTATACACGGGACGCTCTGAGATACAGGGACCGTTCTAGGCTAGGCGGAGGAGTTTAAATGTCCGACATCCACCACGTAGGATTCTTATACGACGATAGCGGTGACCCGATAGTCGGGGCCACGGTCCAAGCA
>Ga0208919_1000570_pt1 | contig 24331 bp, 35 predicted proteins | sample 4_EtaG_FD_184076 | JGI IMG/M metagenome (GOLD analysis project Ga0208919, IMG submission 184076) | Marine viral communities from the Subarctic Pacific Ocean - 4_ETSP_OMZ_AT15127 metaG (SPAdes) (version 3) | ecosystem: Environmental > Aquatic > Marine > Oceanic | place: Pacific Ocean | collected...
GCCCTAATCACTCGCACCCCAACCCCCCAGGAAGGACCCGCTGCTCCCCGACCGCCTCATATTTTAAGCTTCTGTCGGACCACCTCGCGGAAAACGGTGGGCCAGTGTTTATTGAATAGGTTTTCGGTGTACTCGTAGAAGCGGAGCTGCTTACTGTAGCTGGGCGCTCGGTTAGTAAATCCAATAACATTTTCGATCTTGTCGCCCTTGCGTAAGAACACGCCGATCGGACGCCCGCCCCTGGACATTGTGAAGTAGCGGTTCCTGCCCTTGGCCTTGGCCTTGCTCCTGCTCGTTTCATTGGCGTTGTACCCACTCCAGATTTCAGCTGACCCGAGCTGGCTTAGTATCTGCTCGATCTTACCGCCGGTAATGTTGCCCGCTCTGTTCCTATGCTTCTGATTGATAATCATGTATTGATTGGCGTTCATCCTGCCCGTCATCCTTAACCGCTTTTCACTGGCCTTGGCTGCTCGACGCCCGCCGGTGATGATGGCCTTTAACCATTGTGAGGGTGCCACAGAACTGCGCCCCCTGGGCTCATTAGCTGGGTAGATCATCACTTCTTGTTTTGTTTTGCTGCTGTAGTCCACCCATGTTGCGTTAATCGTTACCCCCTTGGGTTCGTCCAGCTGTTGCCGGATAATCTCCTTGGAGTCGAGCCTGACCTGCTTCGCCGTTCTGTTCAGCGCTAAGGAAATCACAAATGGCATTTCCTTTTTCATATCGCGGTCGATCCACTTCATAACATGAGCGACGTCTGCCTTAACGGAGATGGTAGGCATCTTGATATCATTACGCATATCGCCCACGGCTTTCCTAATCAGCGGGCCCGCTACTAATCGGGCAACCATTAGTCGTCACTCCCGCCAGCGTTAGACGCGCCGAAGTAGAAGCTAATGACTGCGCTGGCTAAACCACCGAGATAGCCGAGCACCAGGTTAATCAACGCCTCGCTGTTCTGCTCTGGTGGTTGCAACGTCACCAAGAAGATGTAAGCCAGAAAGCCGGATAGGGTAGCTATCCCCATGATTCGCGTGGTCCAGTCCTTAGAGAATCGACTGCGTGCATCTTGGGTATCCTCTACCAGCAATCGGGTTTCGTCTAGCTCCAGCTCCTTCATCTTAACTTCGAACTCGGCCTCACATTCCTTGATAGCCAGCAGATCGTTAGCATCACCCGCATCGAGGCGGGTTTGAACGGCCTGGGGGGTAGCGTCCACCCCCAGCTTCTTAGCGATGGTATTGATGGCTATGTTAGCCAGAGGCCCGCCCATGCTCGTCGCCAGCATCGGCGCAACGGTTCCCACCATTCCCTTTAATATCTTTCCAATTTTCATTAGTCCATCCCCCATTTTTTGATTAGGTCTTCGACCCGGTTAGTTGTTTGCCGATACCACAAGCTATCCCGCATTTCGGCACACACTCGCACGGGATCTTCATCAATAATCGCTGATAGCATGTTTCTGAACTTGAAGATCCGATTACCCAGCTGGAACCCCATCTCTATCAGCACTTCACGTTGTGCCTCAGTGAGCCGTGGCCACATATCGTCGGCATAAGACTTGGCGATCAGTGTGGCGTTCATCACGTCCTCGTCGAACCAACGGGCATGGTTATCGGGATTGCAGAAGGTTCGTTTGAATTCCTCATCAATCAGATGCCCTGTACCCACGGTCCAAAGTCCTTCGCTATCCTTGTAGGGTTCCAGCCGGTAGCCCTCGTGATCCTTAATCGATTTCAGTAATCGTTCATAGTTAATATCCATTAGTCCTCCAGTTCCGCCGTCAAAGCTGCATACCCGCTGATGTCGATCAGAGAGTCCGTGTGCTTGGGTTGGTGTATCAATCGGCTAAGCTTCAATGCCATCATGCACAACCCCACTTGCCGAGAGCTGATCCGCATGCCCAGTATCATCGACCACATCGCTGCAATCCGTTTAAAATTGGTGGCAGCATCCCCATAATCTTCTGCTCGACTGCCATTGAGTAATTTGAGCACCTCGTTAGTAAATTCTTCACGACGCATCTTTCATCCTTATTCGTTCACATACGGTGTCCAGATCACACACCACGGGTTGAGTGACATCCCCAAAGCCCCAAGGCACCACCACGCGCCACGGTTTTCGGTTGTATCGATAGCCCAGCAGCGGGATCGCGTTGGTTAGGCTGGCGGAGTGAACCGTTTGCTCCCACCAATCTGGTTTATACCAATCCGTTGTGGAGTTGCCGTAGCGTTTCACTTCTATGGCGAATCCAGGCAATCCCAGCACGTCCGCATGTCCAGACTTCACCCGTTGCTCGTAAGTGTTTCTAGTGAGGCTGAGCGATGGTAATCGGGCCATGAGCTCTTTCATAAAATCCCTTTCTCCCCCGGCTCCTTTGCGTTGGCTGTGCGCTCCCATGTCAATATCCCCAGGAGCCACGAGAGGGTAGGGGAGAGAGAGCCCTAGCGACTCTCCCCCCTCGCTGTGGGTCTATTGAACTTTTATCGGTAATTTTCCCTATATACACTACCGATATATCTACCGATATAATGTCCTTATAAATCAACAACTTAAAAAAACCCTCTACCGATATCTACCGATATATTACCGATATAATTGCTCATATTAGTGCACTCCTTTGGTGCGTTTGCGTCGATAACGGGTCCCTTTATTGAGTCCCGTTTTCTCGATTTCGTATAGATCTGCGTTATCTTGGAGCTCCCGGCGAACGTAATTCGACCAGGGATCAGTTTTCGTTCCAAACTCAACCCCCCAGCCTGCAGTATTTCGTAACAACGCTTTCATCTCGTCAGCTGTGTATTCGCCATCGCCCATCTGATGCACCATCGCGACAATGGTGGGCGAGAGTCGTTGTTCGCCGTCACCGGCGATAAATTCTTTGAACTGCAAGCTGTCGCGATCGAGCTCCATCAATTTGGGGTCGATATCGGGACCGTTTCGCAATTCAAAATTGAGCTGCACGGCTCCATCGCGCGGGGCCATGAGAAGTCCGCTATCAAACCACCCGTGGAAATATCCAGCACCACGCACTGTCGCAAAGTCGTGTCGGTCTTTGCCGTTGTCCTTTCGTGTGTGATGAACCACCACCACGCTCATATCTATCCCGTTCAGGAAGTTTTTATCAGTTAAAGGATTGATAAGATCCGTAAAAACGTCTCGCATGTCGCTATTTCCGCTTTCATCCACCCCCTGCATGAACTGACTCAGCGGGTCCAGGCAGATGAAACTCGGCTTGTGTTCGAGAATGATACTGCGGAGCCAATCACGGGAATTGGAAAGATTGATATCTCCCCGGCCCGTCACGTGAAAGTATTTTCGGATCAGGCGTTGCTGGCCCGGTGAAAAATTGGTTAGCGCCTTCTGTAATCGCCGACCGATGTATTCTTCTTTAATCTCAGCGTTTAAATATAAAACTGAATGGGGCGAATTAAACTGCATCCCAAGGAATTCCCCGCCACACGCTGCGGTCATTAGCAGCTGCGTCGCGAGATGACTTTTCCCCAGTTTCGGAGCTCCGGCAATTAAAACCCGAAACCCTGGAGCCAGAAACGCATCGCCTAACCAACTGCGGGGGCGGGGGAGCATCTCTAGCTCATCAATGGTAAAAACCTTACTAGGAGGCTGATCTGGCCGTTTAAAGGGGATAATATTGTCGTATGCCTCTATGGGTGGATCGTCTTCGAAGTCGTCACTCATAGCTCATTTCTTTAATTTTAGCGCCGATGGCTTCGAGCAATTCCATCGCGAAAGGGTGGAGCTCCCGCGCTGCGTCCTTGATGTCGATATCTAAAAACACCGCCAACTGTTCGCATTTCCGGTGAAATTCAGACGTTGTCGAGTAACCAGATACCATTGCACCCATGTCCTGAAGCATATCGGCCTTATAAGTTTCGACGGCTTGGTGCCTCTGCCATTTGGCCGATCGAGCGGTTTCAATGTCCACTAATCCGCTCACGTTAAATCGTCCGGGGGTAGGCCAATCAGTTCGGAAAGACTGATCCCCGACAGTTTACTGACCGCTCTGGCGCGATCAAAGGGGATTCCCCGTTGAGGATCAGTCCAATAGTAGATCGCCGATCGGCTTAAATTAAGTTTCTTTTCCAGCTCTGGAATTGATATCCGCTGTCTTAGTTTTCGAAAGACATCTGGCGCGATTGGGTATCCCATATTCGTCCACTGTTAGTTGATTCGTAGAACGATATCGTAGATTGAGCGACTTAGGAAGGGTTCTTGATAAATCGTCCACAATATGTTGATATGTAGACCTCAGTGCTAAGAGATGGATATGGATACATTCGCGAAACGGCTAATCGCCATCAAAGAGAAGAAGGGCCTTTCCCTCGATAATATCTCTCAAGGGGTTACCAGAGCCCTACGAGCTCAAGATGAAACCGCCCAAGGGATTACGAAATCGGGGATACATCGCTGGACCCAGGGTGCGACCGAACCGCAGAACCGCGATATGTGGAACGCCCTGGCCGACTTTTTAGGTGAAGACGTGGCGTGGCTGCAGTCAGGCGTTCGACGGCGAGCGAACACCAAGGCAAGGCGCTTAGCCAGAAAAATATCCGAGCTATCCGATGAACATCAAGCGGGATTAGAAGCGATTATCGATGGCCTCCACCTAACTGGGGAAACCGACAAAAGGAAAAATGGGAAATGAAAGTCGATAATGGCTATGTGAGAGCGGAACACGATACAGACGCAGCCACGATAGCGCTAATCGCATCCTGGACGCGCAACCTGATCTGCGATCAAAGAAATCGTGGCAACACCACTCATATAAAAATTCGTCATCTGATGAACGCGAAAATCATTTTCTCGCTTTTTCTGCAAAATTCAGACGATCCAACGGATTTTGAAGGCGGATTCTGTCATCTGGACGAAGTGCGCGAGGCGTTAAGTCATCTGGCCCCTGGCGATGTTAAAAAATTACTGCAAACACTGAAAAAATTTGGCACGAGAGAGTCGTATCCGACCTATACCGGCCTGTGGTGGCACCTGGACGAGCACGAAATGTTGCGTCCGACGCAAGCGTTAATCGATTACGATCGGTTCAAGTCGACAACGCTTAAACGATTCGATAGGGAGTTATTCGATATATTTGGCGAGTCAGATTTCGGAGATTTCAGGCAGAAACTAATAATTTTCCAGGCCCAACAATGCCAGATGTTTCTGGCGAGCGGGGCCACCACCCTACGGGCCTATGGAGCCGTCAGCTATATGGTTCTCCGCCAAATGCTCGGAGCCAACTGGGTGAAAATCGCCGATATAGCGGAATGGCTGGATCTCGATACGACACGTTGTACGGACACGCTCCAGCCGTTTTTTGCATACGATACCAAAGTTGGACCGGCCATTGAGTCCCGGCGTTCTAATGATCGGCGGAAAACCGAGGTGAGAATGTATCTCAGAGACGAATTCGCCACCATTTTCAAAGAGCTAACTTTGGCCAATAACGCGATGTTTGAAACCCCCGACGATTTCTCGGTCGCCAGTTTTGGGATCGCTAACGCCACCCGCATCGTTCGCCCACCGCTGCGAACGGTGGCCACCCCTGTGCTATCTATCGTGAAAAAAAACCGGGCAATCTAAAAAAAAACCGGGCAATCTAATTATTAATCGCGCCATCGCCAGATATTTTTGACACGCGTTCTCGTTTTTAATTATAAATAACCCTCAGCTTTGGGGGGACGATGTTAGAAAAAATAGAAAGACTCGATAGTTTTAATCTAAAAGTCGTGGAGCAGTTCGCCGATCTATATCGTTTAGTGGAAGATGAAAAGAAGCCGACTTTCGAATATGTGTATATGACACCTCGGGTGCTAGCCATTCCTGATATTAAGGTTAAAACGAAATTCGCCCTGGAGATGAACTACGAGGGGCTCCACGATATCGTCCAGGCGAACACCTCCTATTTCGTGACCGCCGCAAGTGATGGGATTTTCCTCTGTGTGGGCATGAAAAAACCCACTGGCGAATTATTCTTGCTGGTGGATACACTTAACCCCCGGCACTGGCCCAGCATGTACAAAAATTTGAAGGATACCCCGCTGCTGCGGAGTCATGCTCAAGATCAACCGTGGAATAAAATGGTGTTTTCGGCGAGCACTGAGGCTATTTTGCTGGCGGACGAGCGCCATTTGGTCAGCGATTTTAAAGATCCAGATTACAGAGTTTTTATGGATGACAGCGTTCTCGAAAAAAAGACGCTGACAGAATTATCAGGGGAGCAGCACGAGGCGATCCACTTGGCGTTGTCTGAACAAGTCCCAGGCTATTACGACGGCAACTTCGCTTTGGCGATTTATGGCATTTTTTCCCCTAATATAGTCGCTCGATTTCGGGATACGGTGTACATCGAAAAAATCGAATCGTCGCTCGCCCAACAAGCTATCGACTGGGCAAAACGTCACGACGTATTCTGCGATGGTCAAGAGATGGCGGGTTTGATAGACAAATTTTCCGCGACGGTAAGCTAATCGTAAACATTTTGTTGACGCTCGCAACGCTCTGAGGCATTATCAGAACCTTTAAGGGGGAAAATAATGCTGCCACTTCTGCGACGATTATGGGACCGATTCCGCGATTTTCTGGATCGATGGGTGATCGCGTGAGTGGTCAGCTAAAGAACGTGCGGCAAGGAATCGACCACGATATTCCCATTAAAATGTGCATTTTTGGGGGACCTGGCACTGGCAAAACGACTCTAGGCAGTAAGATTGAAAACAGTCTGCTCGTGGATTTCGAGGGTGGGGCCCGACACGTGAGCGGGAATCGCATCGCCATCAAAACCCGCAAGGCGTTCGATGAATTGTTGAGCGAATTGGAGGCCGATGGCGGGAAAACTTATAAGGTGCTCGTTCTGGACACCGTCGACTGGCTCCAGAAAGCTATTTTTGACGATGTAGCAGCTCAAGCGGGAGCCCCGAACATTGCAGCCATCGAGTTTGGAAAAGGCTATGCAGCAGCACAGCAAGCGCTGTACGGCTATCTCGACCGACTCGATGGGCTGATGACGAAAAGCAAAATGGATATCGTTTTTCTGGCACACAGTCAAAAAGCGAAAACCACGGATAATCCAGAACAACACGAAATCGACCGCCACACGATCAAACTCCAGGTGAATGATAAAGGCGTGGGGATGGGTCCTATCCTAATTGAGTGGGTCGATTATCTTCTGTATGCCACCTACGACGATACGTTCTATAAAGATAAGGGGCGGACCAAGGCGAAGGCCGGGGACCGAGTGTTGAGAACCACCGGCCATACCTATTGGCAAGCGAAAAGCCGTCGACCGATAAAAGACGTGATCCCGATGAATTGGGAAGCTTTCAAAACTGAGCACGCGGAGGCACTAATAAAATGACCGAAATTAAAATAACCGATTACATAACACCCCGAGAGTTTCAGGAATTGTATGCAAATATTTTTCCCACTCTTCGCGGGTTGCAATATCACCTACAACTGAGAGAGACAAACGGGTGGCTAGAACATAACGTCGTGATGGAGGTCAGAGCGAGCACAGACCGACGGGTCACTCGCCTGTTAATCAATCCGAAAGCCTACGAAGAATTAACCATTAACCAATTAAGGGAAAACCATGCCTAGAGCCGATTATATTGCTGGTGAGCGGGTGGAGCTTGAAGACGGAGACGAGCTCCTCGATTCACTAACGCCCGAGCGGGTGCGAATTAAAGAAGGAGAACACCTGTTTCAAATTCTGGAGTGCGAGTATTATCAGAATACCAAGGGCAACTCCATCCAACGGTTATGGTTAAAGAGTAAAACCGAGCCGGATGGGACGTTTGTAAATTACTATTCCACGATCAAGCGCGACGGAAAAAAACAAATTGATAATCTCATGGTGTCGCTCGCGATCCAAAGCGCGTGCGGGATAACCGAACGAGCGGTCGATCAACAAACGACCGTTAAACTGGAAGATCAAGAATTCACCGCCGATGTTAAATGGCGACCAGGAAAAGACGGTGGCGATCCTTTTTTGAATTTGAAAAACCCTCGGGCGGTTGCAGCTTCATCTGACAATCCAGCCGTCATCCCCGAGGATGATTTCGACGACGATATCCCGTTCTGATGCTGGACGAGTTGATCGATAAACACGTTTCGATCGATCCAACAAGGGATAATAGAGCCCACCTGGGAGGCTCGCTCATCCCGCACGATTGTCCTCGATGGGTGTGGCTGACTTGGCACTGGTCGGTCGCACCCATCACCGATCCTAAGCGATTGCGTATTTTTGACGATGGCCACGCCATCGAAGCTGCCACCATCGAGCGGATGGAATCATTCTGTAGCGTTGAAACTCGTCCGGGGGGAGAGCAAATTGGCGGATCGATGACAGGGACCGGGGGGCACGTCCAATTTCATCTCGATAACATTATTTCGGGGATTCCGGGGAAGCCCGGTCGCTATCTGCTGGAGGTGAAGTCGGCTAGTCAGACATCATTCAAAAAACTATTACGGGTGGAGAGCTACGAAGAATGGAATCCGCAGTATTTCGGCCAAATTCAGTTTTACCTCGGAGCTTTAGGGGAGCAGGGCGACGAGCTCGATGGAGCTTTTGCGCTGATCTACAATAAAAATGATGGATCGTATTACAGTGAATTCATCGAGTTTGATTATGCAAAATGGAGTGGTCTAAAGGCCCGAGCTTTGTTTTTACTTGAAGCGCGAACGCCCCCGGATCGAGAATATTCCCGAAGTTTTTACAAGGCTAAGAATTTCATGTCCGCCGACGATTACGGCGTGTACTTCCAGGATCTAACGCCATTGCGTTCCAACTGTCGCAACTGCGTCTTTTCGAGGATTAAAACGGACGGGGATAATGGAGCCTGGGGCTGTGCCTTACACAAAAAGTCGCTGTCGTACGCGGACCAACTGGCCGGATGCGATCGGCACTTGTGGATTCCCGAGCTAGTGCCGGGGGAGTTGATCGAAATCAGCAGGGAAGGGGCCAGCTATGAATCCAAACGCGGAAGCTTTACTAATGGGAAAGATCATCTCCCATCGAACGAAATATCGTTTCTAACTAGAACCAACCCGCACACCGAAAAAGCCTATGATTTCGATGCGCTGGATCAGCTGAGGGATATCCGAAAGGAATTTCCCAATAGCGATTTATCCGTCGAGCCGATTACAAAAAAACCGAAAGATCAAGATTCTCCATGACCAGTCGTTGATCGCCTAGGTCTAAAACACTGACCTCTCGGCGCTGCTCGCCTTTGAATAGCTGACAGAGCCCCCAGGATATGAAGGGAAAGCCCGCAAAATCGCCTTCGGTGGGTTTGCTCCGCTCATTCCAATTGTTAGAGCTCGATTTCCAGTCTTCGATGGTTTCTTGGGTCGTCACACAGCCAACCTGCCAGCCGTAATCGCTATCTATAATCTCAGAATCGCTCAGCGATTGGATCGCCTCCATCGCGGAATCCGATATTTGTGGTTCAAATGCACTTTCCATAATTTTCTCCATTGATTGATTATCCATATTACTTGTTGAGCAGCAATAGGGTCGCCTCTGCTGCTTGTTGCTCCTGTAATTTCATGTACCGAGTCACCATCGACGCCGATTTCCACCCGCCAGCGGACATTAGCTGAGTTAGGCTCGCGCCTTTTGCTCCTAGCTCGGTCGCCCACGTGTGGCGGATGTGATGGATCGATAAACGTTCACCCCATAGTGGATCTGGTTCGTCTAATCCGGCTTTGACTCTGGCTTTTCTGAATTCTTCATACGCCTTGTAGTGGGTCGTCACCGCCCCGGTTTTTGTGTGGCGATGAATTCTTTTCGCTGGAAACACAAAAGGGGAGGCGGTTTGCCGGAACTGCTGCTCATGTCGATTTAGAAAAGTGGTTAGATCCTCACCGATGAACACTTTTCGATCGCTGCCATTTTTAGTATTTCGAAAAAATAACGAGTGGGCCACGCCGTCGTAATCCGATGGCTGAATGTCATCCCATAATAGATTAGAAATTTCGGATGACCTGGCCCCTGTCGCAAAGGCAATTCGTAGAAACAAACTGAGCATACTTTGTTCATCGTCGGCAGCTGCGAGTAAACGATCGCGCTCCTCGGACGTATAGGTCCTGTTCCTACTTTTGGAATCGTTAAGGCGCTCATAGTCCTCATCCATGATCGGATTGTGGCCCATCCATTTCTGTTTCTTCGCAAAATTGAATAACGACGAAGCGTGGCTCTCGTAGTTGTAACGAGATTTTGAGGACCATCCGAATCGGTACTGCAAGTCGTCAAAGAGCGATTCGCACGCAGCGACGTTAAATCGTCCGAGCGGGATGGTGGAAAAACCGCTGTTCGTCAATTTAATTAACCCGTATTTCCGATCCGTAATTGTCCTCGGGGAGAGGGGTCGGCGGTTATTCGCCAAGATGGGACCGCTTAAATATTTTTCGACCGCCTCACCGAATGTCACCTTGTCAATCCGATTCGACACGATACCTTTATTTTTTGCGATCCGATCTTCGACCTCGATGCAGAATTTTTTAGCATCTTTTTTATTGGTAAAGCGCTCGTAGATTTTATGGCCGGAGGTTTTGCGATCCACCGATACAATGTAGTAGGTGTATTTTCCGTCTTTTTTGACCCGTGGTTTAATCATCTCAATTCCGCTCCTATCGACCTATAAATCCACTTAATGTTGACGATATTACGCCCTTTTTATTCAAGTTACAAATAGAATTCGGGCGAATTTCGGGCTAATGTGGACAAAATAGGGGTATTTATGGGATTCAAAAGAACCCTAAAAAAAATATAAGTTATTGTTTTTATTAAGTATTAAAGCTTAAAACGTTAATTGAATGGACGCACTACGCGCCGTTCTTGAAATCATTAAAATCGCTGATTGGCATTGATTCGTAATGATAGAAACTGACCCAAATAGCCCTAAAATCAAGGCTTTTGTGAGCTTTGGCTAACTGAGGTAAACTGCGCCAACTTGAAGTGTTTGGAATTTAATTCGGGCGAAATTCGGGCGAAAATGGAGGGGTGGCAGAGCTTGGTTTATTGCACCAGTCTTGAAAACTGACGACGTTCATAGCGTCCGTGGGTTCGAATCCCACCCCCTCCACCATTTTCTTATTGCAGCGGGTTCGCTAGGTCATCCATCCCGCGCCAGAGATCATCGATTTCGCGATTGTGTCTCGCCATACGGGTATCCACCTCATCGATAATCTTTTGGAATCCCTCAATTTTGCCAACCGTGATTTCTGCGCTGGCGACGACCGCTTTCATGTCGCTAATACTTTTTTCGGATTCCACTACGCGCTCTTTCAGCAGAAGGAGCTCTGTTTGGGCTTGCAAAATCGTTTGCAGATTCGTCGATAATTCCGCGAGTTTTCCTTGCAGCCCTGAGATGTCGTTGTCCCTTAATTGTTGATCCACGAGCGCCAATTCTTCCTGGATGGCTTTGATCGCGGTCGAGCTACTCGACACGTCCGCCGAATTGCTAATCGCATTTTCTTCGACACCCTCAAGTCGCCCATACAGCTGAGAGGCCGTCCAAATACCTCCACCGATTGTCGATACGATGGTAAAAACTAGGGCGATATAAACGCCCTTTAATTTAACCCCGCCGACATTTAACTCGGTTTCTTCGAGACTCACTCACATTCTCCGTGCACGTAGCAGTTATAGTTCTGGGTGGGCCCCTCGGTGTAAAATTCGGTGTTTTCACCCTGGGTCAGAATATCCTCCAGACCGACGTTCATCTCAAAAAGCGCGGTGCGAAACCAGATATGGCTCTGATCGTCAAAGTACACATACGCTGTCCCACCTTCATCATTTCTATCAAAAAACGTATCGGTGACGCTGGTGAAAGACGTCCCAAATTCATCCGCCGTTTCGTTAGCAAAATCATTGAGCTCCTCGTTGACCGAGGCAGCGGTCCACAGAGCTGCGGTGGCAGCCGACTCCTCTATGGTTTCCATGCTTTCGTTAAATTCCTCGACGGTATCCGAATCCACCGTCAACACTGACTCATTCGCTTCGACATAATCCTGAACGTCTTGGTCGTCTTGGAGATCCTCAGTGGCCTCTGCTTCGGTCGCTCGCTCGTTGATTTCAAGAACCGTTGTGAGATCCACGCTGGCCTCCACAAAATCATCCACGGCGTCCTCTAGCTCGTCGAGCGCCAGTTGCGCCTGGTCCTCACTAAACTGCTGGAAGACGTAGTACTCGGCGGTTGTCATAGCAACAATGGCCTCGTTATACGCCTCCCGTTGTTCGTTCGTGATGACCGCTCCGCTGTTCGCCACAATCCCAACTTCGGCAATGCCGTTATTCGTGGCGTAATACTGAAGGCCCCCGACCACCTGATACCCCTTGTCCATCGATGCGCGGATCGATAGGGAAGTCGCCACTAAATCATTAAGAATCTGTTGATCCGAGCGTGCTGCGGAACCGCTCGCTAATACTAAGATTCCCACTATCGCCATTGTTGCCGTTTTCATATTCAACTCCTATGCCAAGCACTTTGTTATACCACTCACTTTTTTTTTCGTAGTTCGGAATGTGGACCTCCGGGCTACGCTTCATTTCCAGATAGGCCCGTTTTCCCACTACCAGTCTCCCGTTTCTTAAAATGGGGCACGGGGTCCCGCTAATAAATAAACTTTCCCAGACCTCGTGCGATTGACACATTCTGGCCACGGCTGACACCTTCATCCCCAGGTCATTTAGTGTCCGCGCATCCCGTCGTCGATTACATTCCTCATCCACTTTGTAACGCCCTGCGCTGGCCCCTGCGACGAAAGCCTGGAGAGCGTAACTAGAAGACTGAAGACACGTTTCTGACCCGCTGCTGAACAAACTGGGGGCTATGGCGCTTTGCACCGGCATCCCGCTACTTCCCGCCCCGTTATACGTTTCGTTTTGCGTATTGTTATTGGACGAGACAATGGAGTTTTGATTCGAGGTGTTCAGACTCCCTTCCTGGCTGTTCGTAGGGGGCACTACGACTTCCTGGGCCATCGCCCCGCAGCTGATAAACGTCAGCAGCAGCCAACGCTTCATTTTTTGCGTCCCAGCCATCGTTTGACCGTTTCGGTTTCCCATAAACGGATCAACGTATAGATGATGGATAATCCCGCTGCGATAGGGGGTAGCCAGCCGAGTAAGCTGGAAAAGGCAGCGCCCCCGGCAATCACGTCTAACGTGTTTTTTCCATTTTCATTCATCCACGAGCCTCATCGATTCTTTTAATTTTTTAGCCCACAAATTCGAAAGGGTTTGGAGCTCCACCAGCTTCAAATTGATTTCGGCAATTTCTTCTTGGATGTCGCGAACCCGCAAGACCAGAGCTCGTCCGTTGTTATCCAGATCGTGCACGTCGAATTTATTGCCATCGATAATAATCTGCTCGGGTAATCCATTATTTAAGTCCACGGGACCCCCTCGCTCGTCGTCGAAGCTGCAAGCTGGGCGGTGAGGGCGTTTTCGGTTTCGTCTTTACTCACCCCACCAGCCCATACCCAGTCGAGGACCTTCGATTCGGTTAGCGAGTCGTAAGAGATAAACCCGGAATCCGAGGCGTCGGGTTCGAACCCCACCGTCCCGTAAATCTTTAGTTTTTCAGGTCCCGAATTTTCGATCGCCTTCCAATGGACTCGAAACACTCCACCGTCGGCGTTATTCGAATCGAGCTTCGTAATCTTCCACGTTATCGCCATTTCCTATCCCTCCAGTTGTGCCACTCGGCCACGCAAATCCTTTACCTCTGCCAGCAGCAGACCGACTAATTTCGAGTAATCGATCTGCATCATATCGTCGGAATCAGCATCACCGCTCACCGCGTTAGGAACCAGGTTTTTTACTTCCTGAGCCACCAGGCCGAAATCTTCATGGCGTCCGTTCGATTTCCAATCGAATTGCCGGACATTCATCGCATCTAGTAAATCGCCAGAACCCGTAGCGTCCGCGATATTTTCTTTCAATCTTTTATCCGAGCTGGTGTTGTACGCGGTGGCGCTGCCGTCAGTAGCGATGCTCCCAACGATGGTCGCATCGGACGCAGCATCATTTATAAAATACAAATGCTTCTGATCCCCGGTCCCGTCCATTGAGGAGTACGCCCAACCATTTGGCGAGAATACCCAGCCATCGTCCTCAGCTCCCGAGGCCGAATCAGTCCGGCCCATAAGAATTTTTCCCCCGGTGTCCATTCGCATGTGTTCGCTACCGCTCTCCTTGAAGATGATGGTGTTGCCCCCATCGATCGTCGCCACATAGTTCGCGGTCTTGAATAACAACCCGACGGTATTTCTAGTATCGTAATCAAGGGAGACTTCGGCGTAATTGGTATCCGTCGTCGTGAACGTCCAATTCAGCGCACCCTTATCTCCACCGCCTCCCGATTTCAGATTAATCTCGGCGTTATCCAGATCCAGCAGTAGCGATCCTTTGACCGTCGCCCCGTCTGCTGTACTCGCTATTTTCTCTACGTCGTTGTGAAAAATGGACACACCAGCATCGCTCGTACAGGTAATGAAATCTTCGTTGGAGGTTTCTGATTGCAGCTTCAAAAAAGAATTGGCCTTTATATAAAGACCGCCAGTTCCGCTATCGACCAGATAGGAGTCGGTCCCATTGTGATAGATTTCAAAGTCATCGCCGGTCCCGAATTTCGCTTTGGCGTTATCGGCGAATTCCAACGTATTATCGCTTTTGTCCCAAACCACATTATTGGAAGCGCCTGTCAGAGTCACATCATCACTAAAAACCACCGCACTGGTCGGTGCCAAATTCGACCCGTCGGCTCGCGCCAGCGCGAACCCTCCAGCGGTTGATCCATCATTAACATACGCTGTTTTCAGGGTGGTGTTGATGACGAGCTCGCCTTCCGCCCCCGTAAAGGCAGCGACTTGAGCCGTCGATCCACGCCTCAGTTGCAGTTGTGTAGCCATACCTTATCTCCTTTTCTGAGCAAGCAATATTCGAATCGCTTGCGATAATATTTTCAAAACGGTTTTCAGTTCGTCATCGGTCATTTCATCGATGTAGTGATCGGCTCCATCCCGTAATACGGGATGATCGATTCCCATCGTGTCCAGCCGTAGATCCTTTGTCGCTTTCACTTTCATACGGCGTCGATCCTCCAGACTTCTTCTAAATATTCGGGCTCGTTGACGGTGATAATGTAGGTTCCCGGAGAGCTGGCCGAGAACTCAAAAGCCCCATCGTCCACGGTATACGACACCCCGTCGGCATTGATAATTGTGCCCGTGGGCACGTCGTTTAATATCGCTTCATCGATGCCGTCTGCGTTAATTCTTAATTTATCGAACGTCCCTGGGAAAGCCGTGCGCTGCAAAACACTCCCGCCTTTAACGTATTGAGTTCTGGGATCTCCGATCACCCCTGTCAGTAAAACCCATTCGCCGAGATTCGACATGGAAATCGTCGTGAGCGAGGTATTGGTCCCACTGGCTACAATCCGTCCGTCGTTGTCGTGGTATATAAATTCTATCGTCATCGCTGACTCGCTATCGCAGTTATCGTGGCGCGGTTTAATTTCGTGGTGGAGTCCTCAGCAGCCCAGTAGAGTTTTATGGTCGTTGTCCCAGCGCTCGTTTGCTGCACGACCCCGGACCCGGCCATAAAATCGCTTTCTAAGCGTAGGTAATCTGCGGTGCGGTCGGTGATATAAACAGTGCTGCTGACAGTCGCTTGAGATTCAGCCACCACCCTGATTTTGGTACCTTGCCCGCTGGTATCGGTGTAACCCTGCTCGATAGTCCAGCTGATTAGTAGGGGAGATATGACATCGGTATCAATGGTGAGGGTAGCGCGAACAGCCAAAGTCCCATCACCCGCCAGGCTGGGAGTGACCACGACGGAGGCGGGCACCGTCACCTGGTTTTCCCCTATTTTTAGGGTGGTTATCTGAGCATCCGCAATGTCAGCGGTGACAATAGTGGCATCCGCTATATTCGCCGATTGAATAACACCAGAAGATATTTGCGCGGTGTTAGTTATCACATCACTGGCTGCAATTTTTCCACCCGTTATCTGATTCGCTGCGATATTGTCAGTTTCTACGAATTCAAACGTACCGATCGCGGTGGTTATAGCGGAGGCAGTTAATACGCCGGTCTGAATGGCTCCAATAACAGCAGTATCCGTTTCAAATTCACTCGCGATCAATTTACTGGTGCTGATAGATCCGGCAGCGATGTTGGCTGCTTGCAGATTGCCGGTTACTTGGGTCGGCAAATCTATTTGATCGGTTAGATCAGTAGCGGATATTCCAGCCGTCCATTCGCTCCCCGTATACCGATAAAACTTGTTATTGGTCGTGAGCAGTACCGTTCGCCCTTGGGTGAGATCGCTAGTAGGGAGTGCTCCTAATATTTCCACGGGTCGAAGGGTGCTCGGGAAATTAGCGCTGTCCACGGTCCCGGATAAGTCGGCAGCTGCAATGGAAGTGGTCCACGCTCCACCACTTAATCGATAGAGTTTTTGATCGGTCGTCAAAAATACTACATTGGGGCCAGTGTACCCGCTGACCGTTGGAAGGCTGCTCACTACCGATAGGGGCTCGATTGAACTGGCGAAACTGGCAGCGGTAATAGATCCCGGCGATACCGAGCTCGCCGTATAAAGATCCGTTGACCAAGCGGAGCCAGTCCACACGTACAAGGTCGCCGTAGTGGTTAAATATTTAATCTGGCCAACATGATCCCCGGTGACTCCCGATAGGGTGCTGACCGGCTCTATGCCAAATGCGTTACCCGCAGCGAATTCGTCCTGGACCGCTTGCGCTAAGTCATCCATGACAATAGAGCTGGTGGTGGCGTTTACGGAGCTGGTGAACGCGGAATTGTTGCCAGATCGATCGACCGAGCGTAAAAAATAGTAGCGCGTGGTGTCTACCCCTAACCCCGTGCGCGTGAAATTGTCGGTATACGATTGTAGATACAAGGTGGCTGCGTTGACGTTATCGGTTTCGCTCTCAAAAATCTCAACGTATGCCAGATCGTCAGCGGTCGGATTTTGCCAGTTTAATATAATGGATTGAAAGCCCCCGGTTGCGGTGACTGACGTGGGAACCCCTGGGGCCGTCTGATCGCCTTGCAGGGTGATCGTAGCGGTCGAGTAGTCAGACACGGTTCCTGTGCGTGTCACCTGGCGAACGCGAATGGTGTATTCCTCTAGCGGGTCCAGATTCGTGATCGTCGCCACCCGATCGTATGCCACCATAGACGAATATTCGACCGTACCGCCGGGAACACTATCCGAAACATTGCCATAGTTGAGCTCCACCGTTGTCGCATCCGCCACCGATCCATAATTGATCGTGGAGGTATAGGCGCTCGATACCAATCCATAGTCAATTTGGGATTCGCTGGTTTTTTTATACTGCACGTCGTAATTGGCGAGATAGGTCGTACTGCTGGGTGCAGCCCAGCTGACTTTTAACGCGCTAAGCAATGTGCCATCGGGCGATAGGGTTGTGGTTTCTTCTAGTGTCACCGTCCCTGGTGGATTAGGGGTGCCCGTATTATCGACGATATCCGAAAAATTCGGATCGTTGACGCCCACGGTCGCATTGATCGTCGAAGTATCATTGTCGGGATTGCGGTCAGAAATCGAATCAGTTGTGGTCGTGTCTCCATAACGGGCAGCTCTTACCCAGTAATAGCGCTGGGTTCCGGCGGTGATGGCGTCCGCAGCGGTTGATGCGTCGTGGCGATAACTCGTCATGCGACCTTGTGCGATTTTCACCGCTGAACTCCACGAAGAATTAGGGCTCGCAAAGACTTGAATTTCGTTGAACTGCTCGCTTTCGGTCGGATTAACCCAGTTGAGCTCGTTGGCTTCGATGGTGGCCGTGGCCGTTAGTGCGCTAGGCCCAGGAACCCCTGGGAATCCTGCGTCGATGGTTCCCGTTGCTGATACCGTGGAATACCAGCTGACATCCGGGTCTGCGTAACTTCCCGAGTCGTCTTCGCGTAGGGTCAGCTGAACGCCGGAACCGCCACCCATATCGGACATCGCCCAAGAAAGGACCTCGAACACTTTATTCGAATAGCTCAAATCCGATATCGTGAGTTGAACTCGATCCCCAGGTTTCACGTTTAAGCCTTTGAGATTGCACGGAAAAACTAGAGACTTTTGTTGATCGGAAATCTGGATCAATTTGTTGCTAATACGCTGAGCCATGTAGCTGGAGTTGGTCATCGGCAACTTAATCTCGCGTTTTAAGGTTTCCCCGGCGTCCCGATTGACCGCTGAGGTGATGAACATGGGGGTCGTATCCACCGGCTTGTATTTTTGGTCGGGGTCGATATAACTTGCGATAACCGTATTAAATCGGGCGTTGCGCTCGTAGCTGGTTTTCAGACTAATGGGTCCAGCTAAATCATCCTCTGATAGCGATATGGTGGGCGCTATATAAGCCCCGGCGTTGATATAAAAAACCCCCATCGAGTAAATGAGTTGGCCATTCATCGACGAGAGAATTCGGTCGATATTTTCCTTATGCGTTGTGGCCCCGTAGACCACGCCGTTGCACGTGAATCGTTTTTCGGTGGTGCTCCCAGGTATCGATACACTCACATCACACGTATCCGCAGCTGAGATAACACTGGCCCAGTCGATTTTTCCTGTCGCCATTGCCATACCGAAAACGCTATTCATCATATAATCCGCAGCACACAGCGCCGGGTTGTCCGAGAAAGCAATATAGCTATCATTTGTTGGGCTGGCTCCCGCCGTTCCACCCGCTGTTACTTCCAGACGCGGATCGTAGACTTTGCGACCTTTTACGACGGCCTTAATGTCGCGCGGCGCGTGCTTATCCCACACCTCCTGGGATTCATCAGACAAAGTGAATTTGGTGGTTATATAGGCGATTCCCTTGCCCTGGTGAGCGCTCGTATAGGCGGTAAACGCGGACACCAGATTCGTATCCGCTGCCTGGGTAGGGGTTCCCAGGTGTTTGTTGATTCGCACTAGAGTGGTGCTATCTTTCGGAGCAAAGGTTCCAGCTGAGACATCCCCACCCGCAGCATCCCCCGAATTGATATCCGAATTCTGGATTTTTTCACCATCGAGATAAACATCGGTTATCGATTCGACCTCGTGTGCAGCCAGAGCAATCGCATGGTAGAGATCCCTATTACGTGTGCCCGCCGTCCCTAGAAAGGAAATCGGACCCGAAACTAGCGCTTCGCCATAAATGATCTTAATCGGCTCGGTGGTGCTTCGGGCCGTCACGTCCCGGCTGGCGTCCTGCTCCGGCATATCGATCGCCATCACTTTCTTGAGCACAAAATTGAAAGCAGCAGCACCCGCGACTATTACTGCAGCTCCTATTAAAAACGGCGAGCCAGCAAGGGCACCGCCGGTTGCTGCTATTGAAGCGACGCCAATTTTCGCAACGAATCCTATAATGGCAGCTGGCATTAGAGGGCCCAGCCGTGCACGGCGTATTTAGTCGATATCCTAATGATCCGTTGATGGGAAAGGGCGATGATATGTTTTCCTAACTTTACCCCTAAGGCCGAATCCATCAGGGGCGCGTCGAATAAAATCGGGTCGCCATCTTGAATATTGTCGATCGAGGTGGGTTCCCCCAGCTGCGACTCCACGGCTTTGCCGAGATCGCCGTACTCGTTAATGATTTCGTAGGCTTCACTCTCACTGGAATAATTGAACTTGTCCATGTGATTTACCCCGTGGATCTCATTAACCACGTGGCTGGTGAATTGGCAGCAATCGGCGACCCCGTATTCAAACTGTCTTTTTTCCCAGCTGTTAAAAGCCGATAAAGTTTGCTGATGCCTCCCGCTCATGGCGTACCACCGGTGAATGGAATCCTTGGAATATCTATCACGTCCCGCGTGTTCTGCCCCACCAGCTGATCGGATTGAGGGTTGCGCCATTTGATCGCCGGGTTGTCGGCAATCGCGGGCAAGAACTCGAAAAATAGATCACCAGTATGGAGTTTTTGCTGGAACTGGTCGGTATAACGAAGCCCTGGGGATCGATCAAATTCGGCGAGCTCAGATTCGCAGGTCAACTGAATCACGTCCCCACCATCGGCACCCACGGATAGATTCATGGTGTCCATTTGGCCCGCCCATATCTGAGTGGGGGTATCCAGTAAAACATCGCTGGCATTGGCCACGCCAAGGTATAGCGTCACCCCGCGCCGATAATAATCCTGGGTGAGTGCTTCATTGACAAACGTGGAATCTAATCCTGATAGCACTAAATTCGCTGCATACGGGCTGACCTGATTCGCTTCTTCTATCCCCTGGATTGAACCGAAATCGCCCACCCCGAGCCAATCCTGGCCTCCCCAGGTGTATGTCCCTAAGCTGGTGTGGATGTACGAAGTCGCAGTATTAAATTCCAGTTTGGCGAAAATGATTTCCTCACCGACGTGCTGCGATGCCAGAGCGTTTGCGGTGTTGGTGGGTAGCCCGCGACTCATGCCAACACGTCCTCGACACAGCTGAGCGTGAAGTTCGAAAAAACCCCTGGCGATGATGACCACGAGGGGGTACTGGCCAACATGAATACCCCCGAAATCGGAGCCGTGATATCCACGGCTGCATCATCGGAGGGTGAAGTGCGAAGCGGGGGAGCAATGGCCACGGTGACATTCCCGCTGCCATCGGAGTTGGTGTCCGCCGTTGCCATGAATAGTTGATTGTTAAAGCTGAGATAATCCCCGGCTTTTAGCCAGTTGGTGACGGATGCTGTAGCGCCATCTAACACGATGCTGGCTCCCGTTTGGCTGCCTCCGTTAACCAGTGGGGTGCCACCGCCTGATCCTCTCATGGTGTACGCATGATCGTGCAGAGTAAAACGATGCTCCTGGCCGTTGAGTTTGGTTAGGAACGCTTGCATCTCCGCTCGATCATCCGTTTGTAGATTATTAAATTGCAGATCGGCCTTCCACAAAGATCCTTTCCGCGTGGCGGTTTGAACTGCATTAGTTATCGGGCTTTGGAATTTCTTGGTGTTGGTGACTAGCTCCCACGTGCTAGAGCTCGGGGTGATAGAAGGGAAACTATAGGTGGTCATGCGAGTCTCCCTCGTCGTTGTAGATTGATAATTCTGGCGATCGTAACTTCGCTGGATTCCTGGATCGCTTGGCGAATCCTGAGTTCACTTCCGGCATCGGCTCCCTTCGCGTCAATATTATTAATAACAGTTGTTCCAGCGCCCCCGCGCGTGTGATCGATCACCGATTCGTTGGGGTGCAATATGGCTGGGAATCCGCCCATCCCATCGACGCCACCAGAGCGGGGTCCCGACCCGGTGAAACCGCCACCGAGGAAACTTTGTTTTCGAATCTGCGCGACTTGCTGTAGTCCCGACGCGATCACGGCAGCCGCCATAACAAAGCCCAGGGGAGGAGCATAACGGGCGAGCGCTGCGTTAGCGCCGTCGTAGGTGTTCATTATTGCGTTGGCTACCGCGAACGCTTTATTCTTAGCGAACAGACCTGATAAATGCGACGTTATCTCTGCTGCCTGTTCTTGGCGGTTGAGGGCTTCAAACTTATTCTTATCTTTTAAATAGCGCTCGTTGTACTCGGTTAACTTAGTGAATTTTTGTTTGGCGCCTTGTTCTTCCTCCTCGTTGGCCTCATCGACAATATTTGTTGCTTCTCCAGTCGCGACTCTAGCGCGATCCGCAGACCCCCGAACAATCGTATCGAGTGAATTGGCTAGGGCCTGTGAGGGATCTACCGCAGTTTGAAGATCGTGGAGCTCGGTGGCTAGAACATCAATCGCTTTTTGTCCTTCAGTAGCAAAATTTACTATCCAGTTATTTTCGATCTGGCCGTAACTGCCGACCACGCCGTCGGGACCCTTGATCCATTTGCTGACCGAATTGAATCCATCTGTCATTTTCGACATGGCGGGGGCAACCAAATTCGCCATATCCACGACCCATTGCTGCATGCCGATTCGGACCAACAATATCCCTATTTTGACATCACGTATTTTGTCAAGTAACCCACCGAATACGGTGATAAATATTTTCTGGAGTTTCACCGAGAGATTACCGAAAGCGCCACTATCTAACGTCAGCTGAGCCATCCAGTTCGCTGCTGTCTCAATCGCGGGAGCTAGGGCCACGGTGAACTGGGTGCCAACTCCCTTTAACACCCCTTTGAATTTGGTCATGGAATCGTTGGCTGCTTCGACCTGCGCGACCTCCACGCGGCTCAACGCCAGCCCCAGGTTGTCAGCTTCGAGCGCTGCTTCGCGCAGCCCTTCGCCTTGCCCCTCTAGCATGTTCAAAAGTGAGACACCTTCCGAATCAAAAAGCTTCATGGCTAGGCGGGTCTTATCTCCTTGCCCCGCGACATTCCCAAAGGCATCGGCCACGCGCTGCATCGATTGATCCAGGGGCATTTTTTCTAGTTCTTTTGCGTTGAGTCCCAGCTCATGTAGTGCATCAACCGCTTCGCCAGAACCGCCCGCTGCCTCACTCACTCTGCGATTAAAACGCTGTAGCGACATATCCAGCGTGGAGGAGCTCACCCCAGCAAGATCCGCTGCATGACGCAATCCCCCCAGCGCTTCGGTGGTTAATCCCAAGCGGTCGGCCGTTTTACCCAATGCATCAATAACTGGTACTTGCGATTGAACAATGGCAGCGCTCGCAGCAATTCCCGCTGCCGAGAAACCAGCGGTGATCTTCGTTAGACGTTTTCCTACGCGACCGATTGAGCGAGTAACATTAGCGATACCACGTTTGGTTTTGTCATCGGCTCGAAATACAATATTTACGTCACGCTTGGCCACTCATTGCCTCATTCTTTTTGTTGAAGTAGGCGACCCACAACCTCACTTCAAATGTGCTCATGGATAGGATTTCATCGAGTGTTTTGTGGAGGAGTTCCGCCAGCTCCATGTAAAACATTAGGTCCCTATCCTCAGTTAGTTTTTTTCCAATTCCTCGTCAGTTAATTCTTCTCCTTGCATTTCAGTCACGACTCGTGCGATGACTTCTGGATCGCAAAACGTTTTCAGCTCCAGCATATTTGATTTCAAAAACATTTTAGAACCGTCTTCGTTTCGAGCCCGAATGACCAGCGATAGCGCCAGCGCATCGTCCGTCTTACCGCCGTCCTGGGCGAGCGATACAATCTGGCTCTGTTCGCGCAGATTGATGGCTGCCTTATAGAAGATTTTTGCTGGTCCGCTGGCGTCCCCCCATTCGGGCACCTCAATACATTGCATATCCTCCGATAGCTTCGCATTAAAGTGGGCCTTTGCGTTATCTAAAACGCTCGTCATGACACCGTGCCTCTTGTCAGATCACCCGTTCCTTGGAACGATACTGAGCTCGTGACATTGGCGTCTGTGCTGGCGGTATAACTTACCGAATCAACAATGCCGGTTCCTGAAAAAGACACATCGCCGGACGTGTTCCCCTCGGGTAAAAAGAGAAAGGTGATACTTGCCCCTTCCACCAAAGTCATTTGCGGGGCGTCGGCTTCGTCGTATAAGACTTCGACGCTCCCGCTAAAACTCTTAGTTCCCGCGACGTTGATTTTGCTCGTGCTGCTGAGGATCGTCTGATCGATTGTCTCAGCAGAAGTTTCTAGCGAATAGCTTGTCAGCTGGCCAATGGTGGAACCACCTGCCTGGACTAAGCCTTCGCTGCCTTTATGTGCTGCCATTTTTTGCTCCTATAGTGCCGTCGTTGGCACTGTGGTTTTGGTTTCATAGTTCACCGACCAGCTCATTCGAACCGCCCCAATGGGCTGATCGCCTTCGCCGTCGTATTCAATTTCCGTACTGGATAAAAAAGTATCGATCGCCAAATCGTTACAGGTCGGATCACCCGCGATAGCCACTTCGACTTCGGCTGATATCGTATCCAGGGTATCGTCGATATTGCTGCTGCCCCTGGCGTAGCCTTCGACCATGACTGTCAGATCCCGGTTAAGGGAATCGGTGGTCTGCATCGTTAGGCGTTCCGAGGTTTCGGTTGTCGAGTAAATCAAAAGACACGGCAAGTTGCCCGGTTCTAAACTGTAAACGCGGGATTGAAATACATTGGTCCCGGTCGTTGTTAGCCCCGTGCAATTTGACGCGATGCGCTCGCGAATACTTTGTCGAACGTGAGCCATGATTTAGCCACCTTTCGACTTGGTTTTCTTAGCGCCCGGGATCTCTCCATATCCTCGATCGATGAGTTTTTGCCCAATACTCCGTGGGACCTCCACTTCATCGCCCGATTTATGTTTTCCGATTACCGTTTGGCATTGCTTTTTGATTTTTATCAACATGATTACACCCTGCAAAGTGCCCGAACCATTGT
>Ga0208919_1000571_pt1 | contig 24308 bp, 31 predicted proteins | sample 4_EtaG_FD_184076 | JGI IMG/M metagenome (GOLD analysis project Ga0208919, IMG submission 184076) | Marine viral communities from the Subarctic Pacific Ocean - 4_ETSP_OMZ_AT15127 metaG (SPAdes) (version 3) | ecosystem: Environmental > Aquatic > Marine > Oceanic | place: Pacific Ocean | collected...
TTTGTTCACGGTTTGTTCCGGGAGTTGCATCGTTGGCATGTTCATTAGTTGATACATGCACGCCCGTATTCTATATATACATATATATATATCTACCTAGACACTTTTAGAACAAACCGAGAACAGACCTAGAAGAACAAACCGGGAACAAACCATGAGGAACAGAAGGTGAACAAACCGGGAACAAACCATGAGGAACAAATGGTGAACAAATGGGGAACAAACCTAGAGGAACAAATGGGGAACGAGGTAGTTGCACAAATGTCACAGTCAAGAAGTTTCTTGTAGAAAAAAAAATACTGGGACACAAAATGATCCCATTGTTGCCTTATTTTGGACACATTACCTGGTCATATTGTCCCCATCGGCCGCAATGAGGCGGACCGGTATATAGGAGACTAGAGAGCCAAGATGGCTAAAACACAGAAAACAGTCCAGATCGTCCTTAACGTCCCACTCGATGCTTTCGAGCAGGGAGCGCCCTTGAAGGCTACTGGGGATATCCTCTCCGGCCATTGGGTGAACATTAGCGGCACCATTAAGACAGAGGTTAACGGGTTGCCCGAAGGCACCGACCTTAGGGTGTCCTTCAATACCTTCAAGAAGAGCTTGTCGATCCGTCATGTGACCGAAAGCAAAGAGCCCGCACCTAAGAAATACAAGATTTCACCTACCAAGGTGTTCGGCTAACCTACCAGGCAAGCCTAACAGGCAAGCCCGGATATCTCCTGGTATCCGGGCGAGCCTTTGCCTATTAATTGCAAATAATTCTTAGTTGCATTCTAGGGAAATCCCCGGAGGGGGGGAGGAAAAACTGGGGGGTCGTTTACTTAGTAAATATACCACCCCCATAAAATTACCAGAAAACAGACTTGGTATATCTGAAAATACCCCCCTTGTTTTTTATTTAGGGTACCCATACCCCCCATAAAATTTTCAAGGTTCAGACCCTAATGTTATTATCAATATATGCAGGGGGATCAGGATGGAACTTTTGAATTACATTGGAACATTGTGGCCTGTGGGGTTGTCTTTCATAACCCTTGTGATTGTTCTTGCAAAGATGCATTCCGAAATTGATATCTTGAAAGAAAAAGTAAAGACATTATTTGATTTATTCAATGACCTCCGAAACAACAAGTCCGATAAATAATAAGCGTAAGACTCCCAAGGGTAGGGCCAAGGTAGCCGTTGATCCAGACAGCCGGCCACTCCAGCTTGAATTCAAGTCTTTAACCACGCAAGAAATCCGGGATTTAATCAAGTATCTTTCCCTGACCATGCATGGACATCCGAGTGATCCAAAAGGTCATTGTCCCCGTCTCCTTGGCAGGCTTAGGAAAGAATACTACTATCGGATGGGCCATGGTGGTACAACTGTCTCAGAGAAATACCCTCAGACCTTTACCCCACTTGGTCCAAAGACTAAACGGGATATCAGACGACATGATGATAAACTCATGAATCAGACGTTTAATCCAAAATCACCCGGCTATACTGGCGGTCCTGAGAGTAATAGTAAGAATAAGATCCTTACTGAATCCCGGAAGCCTAAGCTTAACAAGGATGGTTCCTACTCAGACCCGGTAAGGACCAAGCTATCCAACGGACTCACCATGCGTGAGGAGAAGTATTGTATTGAGTTTGTCTCCACGGCGGATCCTCTTGAAGCTTGGATACGGGCAGGGTATGATATTAGTTATCCAAGGTGGGAAAACCATGCGGCAGTCTGGAAGGATCGCCCGCATATAAGTAGACGAATCCTTGAACTTATAGATGAGGCAAAAGAAAAAATGGCATGGGATGCTGAGAAAGTACTAGACAGATTTGACGAGATCTACAAGAATTCCATTGCGGAACAAGATTTCACAAATGCTACCCGGAGCATGGAGAATATTGCCAAGCATCTTGGTATGTACGTTGAAAGAACAGAGCAACGCATTGGAAGTCTTGACGGGATGAAGACTGATGATATTGATGGTGACATTGATAAGCTTGCGAATGTAGTGGGGCTTAAAGTTGTCAACGGTGGAAAAACTTAATCGAGTATAGTAAGATTATGATAATCTCTGATGATTCAGATAATCCTTTTGATTTCACCGATAGTCTTTCCGTAGAAGAGTTCAATGATGCTTTTGGTTTCAGAGACACAAGTCAATTTAATGTTGAACAAGATATAAATATTCTATCAGATGAGGGTATGCTTTTAATGAGCAATGTTTTTCTCTCTGTCAATGCAACGAAAGAAGTCTTTGCATTATCCAAGGTTTTACAGAATAGATCTCCAGAATATGATACAGCACGGGGTCTTATCTATGATACGTTCTTAACACTACTGACGTTGCATACAGAACTTATGAGAATATTTTATGAAAATTCTCCAGACAAATCAAGATTAAACTAAGAGGGGGTACCCCAAATATGAAACAAGATAACAGGGATATTGTGAAGTCACACGTATGTGTCTGTGAGGGGAATGGCTGTATAATGGCCCAGAAAGCCCTCCCTCCTACTAAGGCTAAAAAAATAAAAGAAGCAGCCAAAAATACCTAAGATGTCAACTGAGAAAGAAAAACTAAGGGAGGCTCTCCTTGAGAAGATGGTGTCTCAATCACGGGGTGATTTCTATACTTTTACAAAGGCTATAGCCCCGATCCTTGTCCCTGACTTTGTAGTCGGGAGGCATATCGAGGTTATCTGCGACACCCTCCAGAAAGTATCAGAGGGGGAGATCAAGAGACAGATGGTCTTCCTCCCACCTCGTTCATCCAAGTCACTCCTATGCTCCAAGATCTTCCCGGCATGGCACATGGGTCTAAACCCATCGAACCAGATCCTTTGTGTCTCCCACTCGGATCAGCTTGCCACAGACTTTGGCCGGTCAGTCAGAGATATTGTCAATAATGAATTATTCTCAATTATCTTCCCAAATGTCTCTCTCAGGAAGGATGTCCGTGCTGCGGGTAAATGGGAGACAAAGCAGGGTGGTGTCTATGTAGCAGCCGGTGTGAGATCCCAGATTGCCGGTCGTGGTGCCCATGTGGCCATCCTTGATGATGTCATGTCTGAAGAAGATGCTTTCTCAGAGGCAGGCCGGAGGTATATCAAGGAGTGGTACCCGGCTGGTCTGAGGACCAGACTGATGCCCAATGGGGGGATTATCATCATCAACACCCGGTATCATGAGGATGATATCTGTGGGTGGCTCCTCAGAAATTCCGAGGAGGATGACTGGAATGTTCTCAAGATCCCCGCATGGATTGATGAGGAATCCTCCTCCATCCTGAATCTCCCTGTCGGTTCATCCTATTTCCCAGAGTGGAAACCTACCGAAGTTTTAAAGAAAGACGAGACCGAGATCAAGAAGTATAACGGGTCCAGATACTGGGAATCCCTGTATATGCAGAACCCGGTACCTGCCGAGGGTGGCATCCTGAAGAAAGACTGGTTTATCGAATGGGATCATGATGAACCACCCGATTGTGATTTTGTGATACAGACCCTTGATACTGCGTTTTCCACCCGGAGTACAGCAGATAATTCTGTAATCCAGACATGGGGAATCTTTGCCAGCATGGAGGTTGATTCAGCAGGGGAAGAGCATATCGTCGGTAACCTGATCCTCCTGAGTAATATCGTGGGTAAATTTGAATACCCAGAACTTAGAATGATGGCCCAAGAAATGTATGAAGAACATTCACCTGATGTTGTCATCATTGAAAAGAAAGCATCAGGACAGAGCCTCATCCAAGACATGAGGAGGGCAGGGCTCCCAATCAGGGAATACACCCCGGACAGGGACAAGGTAAGCCGGGTGAATGCCGTGTCACCCCTTGTGGAAAGCGGGAGAATCTGGCTACCAAAAGAAAAACCATGGAGTGATAGTCTTATTTTAGAATCTACATCATTCCCGAACGCACCCCATGATGACCAAGTAGATGCCATGGTCATGGCCATACACTACATGCGTGAATCTTGGAGACTTGAACATCCGTATGATTCGTCCTATAATCAAGACACTGATAACAGTTTTTACACTAAAAGTAAAAAGACCTACTGGAATTCAGTAGCAGCTTAATTCAATATTGGAAAACATAAACGATGGCACTCCCGGAAACAGAAATTAACATTCTAGATTTTATCCTCCCTGAAGGAGCAGATGAAGCTCAGATTTTTGAGGCAATCCCTGAGATTGGGTTCTATGATAATCTGGCTGAAGACTTCCTTTCAGAAGAAGAGGTTGAGCGTATTGGATCTATGGTCGTTGATTCATATGAAGCCGACAAAGATTCACGGGCTGAATGGGAGAGCATGTTTGAAAAAGGCTTTGAGCTTCTTGGTCTAAAATTGACCACGGCTTCTGAGCCATTTGAAGGTGCCTGTACAGCAGTCCACCCCCTCCTGATTGAGAGTGCTGTTAAGTTTCAATCAAAAGCTTCAGAGGAATTATTCCCACCACAGGGTCCAGTAAAAGCCCAGATTGTGGGTGTTCCCTCTCAAGAGAGTGAAGAGCAGTCATACCGAGTCCAAACTTTTATGAACTACCAATTGACTGAGGTCATGCCGGAGTACTTCGATGAGTTCGAGAGAATGCTCTTCCACCTTCCGCTTGTAGGCTCGGCGTTCAAGAAGATCTACTATGATCCTGCATCTGATCGCCCCGTCTCCGAGTTTGTACCAGTTGATCAATTTTATGTCTCGTATAACGCCACTGATCTAAGGCGGGCAGACAGGTACACCCATGTTATCTACATGACCCCACATGAGCTTCAGAAGCAGATCATGTCGGGGATGTATCGTGATATTGATCTGTCTGAGCCATCAGAGTTTGAACCATCATCAATGAGCCAGACGATTAACTCAATCATGGGTATTGAGTTTAATGCTGAATTTGATAAACAGTACACGCTCCTTGAGCAGCACCTGTATCTTGAGCTTGACGGGGATGATTTCCCATCACCATACATTGTCACCATTGAGAAGGACAGCGGGAAAGTCCTGAGCATCAGACGTAACTGGAATGAAGGAGACTTCACCCGTGAGAAGAAGATGTTCTTCACCCACTACAAGTACGTCCCCGGTTTTGGTTTCTACGGTCTCGGCCTGATCCATTTCCTCGGGAACCTCACCATGAGTGCCACGTTGGCCATGCGGTCCCTCCTTGATGCCGGACAGTTCTCAAATCTGCCCGGTGGTTTCAAGGCCCGTGGCATCAGGATTGTCGGCGGTGATGATCCAATCTCCCCCGGTGAATTCAAGGAAGTCGAAGCAACAGGGATGGATCTCCAGAAGGCCATCGTCCCACTACCCTATAAAGAGCCATCACAGACCCTCTTACAGCTACTCGGTGTTGTCACCAGTGCTGGTCAGAAGTTTGCCGATTCCACTGATGCTGTCGTGGCTGATTCCACAAACTATGGTCCAGTCGGCACCACCTTGGCCCTGATCGAAGCATCAGCCAAGCTTTTCTCAGCCATCCACAAGAGACTTCACAAGAGTCAGCGGGATGAGCTACGAATTCTTGCCCGGTTGAATTATGAGATTCTCCCGGAAGAACGCCTGATCATCCCAATCCCCGGCCAAGATCTCCCGGTGAAGCGGACTGACTTTGATGGCAGAATTGATATTATCCCGGTCTCTGACCCCAATATCCCATCACAGGCACATCGTCTGGCACAGGCCCAGATGCTCCTACAGATTTCAGCACAGACCCCACCGGGTACATATAATATGACTGAAGTCCATCGGTCACTCCTGAGTGCTGCCGGTATTGCCGATCCCAATCGGTTCCTTGCCCCATCACAAGAACCCGTACCACAGGATCCTGTCTCTGACATTATCTCTGTATCAAAGGGTCTTCCCATTGCGGCATTCCCCGGTCAGGACCATGCTGCATATATCACGGTCTTCACCTCATTCATCGAAGATCCTGCCCTTGGTCAGAACCAGCAACTACAGAGCATGGTTCCGCTCCTACAGGCGGCTATCCGGGAACACATGATGATGCAGTATCAGGAGACCATGGGCGGCTTCCTACAGGGTTCTACCCCGGATGTCATGCCAGAGGTTATGGCTGAAGCATCTCAGCAGATCCTGAATGCGAACCAGCAGCTTGGTCAGTTCCAGACTCTTGAACAGCAGCAGCTTGCACTTGAAGGCCGCAGTCTTGAATTGAAAGAGAAGGGGATGAATCAGGACAACGCAAAAGAGTTGGCCGATCTTGCCCTCAAACAGCAGGAACTTGATCTTCGGAAACGTGGTCAGGACATTGAAGCAGCCAAGGATATTGGTGAGAATACCATTCGTTCACAGGAAGCCACCAATAAGAAAGATATCCAGATTCAGAGATTTATCCTAGATGGTCTGAGCAAGATGCGTGATATCTCAGAAAAGCGTGCAGGTGAGGGCTTTCAAGAAGGTGGTGCAGTAAACTTTGATGATGTCGCTGCCTTAGTGGAATCGGCGGTCAAAAGTTATGAGGACGATGCCTTAGTAAAAAAAAATTATGAAGACAACCCATACCAGATGACCCGGTATACCCCATCACAGGGAGAAGTTGATGCAAGGGCAGCAGAAGCAGGAATGGGTGTTGATTTTTTAGAGAGTCTAAAAGCATCAATGGGGGGACCAGAAGTTCCACCACTCTCTGAAGTAACCCCGACTGCGTTACCCCAGACATTTGATTTTCTACGATCTGTAGAAGGCTTTGAACTCAAGGGGTATATCCCAGAGGATAACGATGGTAATGTTATTGGACAGTCTGGTGTAACTATTGCATCTGGTCTGGACCTTGGTCAGCAGAATCGAGAATCTCTTGAAGCTATAGGTATTCCCACATATTTGATAGATAAGTTTGAAAGATACTTCGGTTTAACTAGAGAGAACGCTAAAAAACAATTAGCAGAAAATCCACTGAGCATTGAACAAGAAGAAGCAGATTTTATTGATAAGGTGTTAATGAATTACGATTTTAACCGTTTAGGTCAAGAATGGAATCGCACCCAAGATTTAGATAATGGGGGTGTAGACTGGAATTCCTTAGAACCTGAAAAGCAGAGTGTTCTTCTATCAGTTTTCAGACAGTATGGTAATACGGGCGAATTCCCTAAATTTTGGGGATTCACTACTTCAGGTGACTGGGGTGCAGCCATTGATGAACTGAGAGATTTTAAAGATGACTATGGTCCACGTAGAAATATCGAAGCAGATCTTTTGGAAACATTAGATGCCTTGGCGTAATGTTGGAAGTGTGGTACAAAAGAAGGTAGGCGGAAGATGGAAGAAACACGCTCAGGCGTCATCCGTTGATAATGCTAAGAAAATGGTGAGACGACTTTATCAAGTCGAGAAACCACGAAAGATAAAAAGGAAGTAAGAAGATGGCAATGAAAGGTAATATCCCCAACGGACCGGGAGCTATTCCAAAAAAGGAAGACTGGTCAACTCTTCCCTCTTCACAGTGGACAGAGCGGGCTCATGTTGCTGTTTTACGGGGAGACCCTAAAAGTGACTATGACACAAATGTAAAGCCAACCATGACAAATCTGTCTTCATATACGGCTAAGAAGACACGCAGATAATACTTTTTATCTATTATGTTTGAAGACCTCATTATAGAGGTTCGGCAAGAAATTGATGGTATCAAGTCGAGCCTTTCGCAAGGTGTGTGCGAAACTTATGCAGAGTATCAGCGCATGGTCGGAATGATTCATGCTTATGAACTTACAATTTCTAAGTGCGCTGATATTGAGAGAAGACTCACCCTAGTTGATGAGGAAGATTTTTAAATAAATGTTTGAGCCAGAAATGAGTGGGGCCAAGTTAAATGACGAGTGGATTTCTGATGTTGAAGTCCCCGATCCAGATCCCCTCCCCAAAATCCCCGGATATAGACTTTTAATTCGTCCTGTACCTATTCGGTCTAAGACCAAGGGCGGTATTATTTTGCCTGATAAGGCTAAAGATGATATGAAGTATTTAACAACAGTAGGCCGAGTGCTTGATGTTGGTGATCTTGCATATGAAGATGCAAACAAGTTTCCAAAGGGACCATGGTGTAAACCGGGAGATTATGTTTGTTACGGTAAGCACACTGGTGCTAAGTTTCTATATAAGGGTGTAAGGTTGATTATGTGCTATGATGATGAAATCACCATGGTCGTAGATGACCCTTCAAATATGGACCCTATGTTTAATCTTTCTAATTAGGCGTAATTCGATTGATTCGCCACCAACGGAGAAAAATATATTATGATTGATAACGAAAATGATGGTTGGGAGACCATCGATACATCAAACCCAAATCCCACCCCACAAACTGAAGCGCCTGAGATTGAAATTGAAGGTCAGCCAGAGGCTGCGCCCGAAGAGACTCCTGTTGTTTCCGCAGAACCTGAAATCATTATTGATGATGATAATGATGAAGTTCAGGAAGCGCCCCCAGAAGAAGAAGAAGCTATTAAAGAGCTTAGTGGTATTAAGACAAAAGGGGCCGAGAAACGAATTCGTAAACTTGTAGCCCAACGTAAAGAGCGTGATGAACAGCTTGCTTTAGCTCTTGAAAAGATTAAATACCTTGAGTCTACCCTCTCTGATAAAGATAAGAATATTTCCGATTATCGGAGACAGTCTATTGATTCAAAGAAAGAAGAAACAAAGCGTAGAGTAGAAGCTGCACAGGCGTCTTTCGCCCATGCTTTTGATGAGGGCAACAAAGAAACTCTTGTGCAAGCACAGAGTGATCTTGCTGAGGCACAAGCTGAGTTGAAGATCATTGAATTAACAGATAATATGAATACCCAAGAAGTACCTTCTCCTGTAGAAAGAGAAGTAGCTGCTCCGGTTAGACAGCAGCCCCAGACAACTCAGTTTGATGAGGGCGCTGTTGAATGGGCAAAGAAGAATGAATGGTTTGGCAAGGATAAGGTTGGTACATCAATTGCCCTTGCAGTGGATCAGTCTCTTAAAGAAGAGGGTTTTGATCCAAGAGATGATGATTTTTATGAGGAGTTAGATAAGAGATTATCAAATGAACTTCCATCAAGGCTTCGTCCTAGTAGTGACGAAAAACCTACTCAAGTGGTCGCCGGTCAATCACGCAGACAGGCACCCTCCAACAAAGTTAGACTGACTCAAGATGATGTCAGCCTTGCAAAGAAGTGGGGAATTCCTCTTGAACGGTATGCTGCCGAAAAGAAAAAAGCAGAGCGATCTGCTGGCGACTATACCACTATTAGATAGCGTGGGAGAAACATAAGACATGGCACGAGTAGTTGAAAGACAGTCGAGATCTGATGAAGAGCGAGATAAGGATTCCCGTCAGAATACATATGAGCGTCCCAATTGGTTGGATATCCCAGATAATGTTATTGAAACATTTGATGATATGGGATTTGCCCTTAAATGGGTAAGGATTTCAGTCAGAGGCGAAGAGGATACCAAGAATATCGGTGTCCGCCTTAACGAAGGTTGGGAATTTGTGACGGAAGAAGAATGCCCAGATATGGCTCGAAATTTCAAAGGTCTTGACGCCGGTCGTCTCTCTGGTTGTATTATTCGTGGGGATGTAGCCCTTGCAAAGATGCCACACGAACTGAGAGAAGAACGGATACATAGGACGGCTGAACGTACAAGAATTCTTAATGAAGCTGTAAATAACAGTCTCATGAGGGATAACGATTCACGGGCTCCTATTACTAATGCCAGTAAATCAAGGGCAAGGACGGGTAAAGCCGCTCACTTTGATTCATAAGTGGGTAACTTAAACCCATCGAGGCTATATTGGAGGAAATCAAATGGCTTTGAATAAAGGTCTAAATGGCCTAGTCCCTGCTAGAATGCGAGGCTCCGGTGCTAACTCAGGTGGCACCACCCGCTATCGCATTGCCAATGCTTTTGCAACCAACATCTTTTCTGGTGACGTTGTAAAGCTTGGTTCAACTGGGACTATTGCGGTCATCACTACTACTACTGATCATGTTCTCGGAACCTTCCAAGGTTGCGAATATGTTGATCCCGTTAGCAAGCAGCCAATTTTTGGCAAGTACTGGCCAGCCAGCACGTCGTCTGTTGACGCAACCCCATATGCTATCGTCAATGACGATCCAGCATCCACTTACATCGTTCAGGCTGACGCCACTGTCACCCTCGGTGATGTAGGCATGAACTACACTGTTACACTTGGTGCGGGCTCAACCCTGACTGGCCGTTCTGGCTTTGGTCTCAAGGTTGCTGGCCGTGCTGCTACAACTGCAATGCTACAGGTTATTGGGATCAGCAATGTTCCTGACAATGCCTTTGGCGATGCAAACCCAAAAGTTGAAGTCCGTCTCGTACAGCATGTCGATTCGTACACTTCAGCCGCACAGAGCTAAGGGAGGTTGAGACATGGCTATTAATCGTGCAGATATTGCCAAGCAACTTCTTCCCGGTCTAAATGCAATTTTCGGTCTGGAGTATGCAGCCGTTGATGAAGAGGATCGTCCTCTTTTCGATATGGAAAATTCTGATCGAGCGTTTGAGGAAGAAGTGCTTATGACTGGCTTTGGCGCAGCCCCTACTAAAGCTGAAGGTGCAGCTGTTGTTTATGATACCGCTCAGGAATCATGGACTGCTCGCTACACCGCTGAGACTGTTGCTCTTGCTTTTGCCGTTACGGAAGAAGCAATGGAAGACAATCTCTATGACACGTTCTCTAAAGTACGTGCCCGTGCCCTTGCTCGTGCAATGGCTCAGACCAAGCAGGTCAAGGCAGCTAACGTGTACAACAATGGTTTCACTGCTGGCTATGTCGGTGGCGATGGTGTCGTGCTGTTCTCAGCCGCCCATCCAACTATCGGCGATGGCAATCAGTCAAACCTAGAGACTGCTGCTGATCTATCAGAAGGCACCCTCGAAACTGCTATCATCAATACTCATAAGATTAAGGATGATCGTGGTATCTTCATCGGTGCTTCACCAGTCTCACTTCATGTTGCCCCAGATGGTCAGTTTGATGCTGATCGTATTCTGGCATCTCCCGGTCGGTCCAACACAGATTTGAACGACATCAACGCCGTTCGTAATCTGGGCCTTGTTCCAAATGGTTACTATGTCAACCGTCGTTTCACCGACGCAGACGCATGGTTCCTACGGAACGACTGTCCTAATGGTACAAAGATGTTCATGAGAGCACCTCTTGCCACGAAGATGGAGCCAGACTTTGACACAGGCAACCTTCGCTTCAAGGCCCGTGAGCGTTATAGCTTCGGCTGGAGTGACTGGCGTCAGTGGAGAGGTAACAAGGGCGTCTAATATTCTATTAGATAATACCTTGTAGTTTAGGATCGGGGGGAATTCAGTTGGAGTTCCCCCCTTTCTTATTCTATAATTAGGTACTTTACGGGGTATTCCCCATATCAAGAAGGACAGTAATTATGCCAACTAATGTAAAAGCGTATTATGTTACCGCTTCAACAACCCTAACTGATGCAGGAGGAAGACTGCGTGGTTTAAATATTGTTGGGAATGGGACAGCAGCTTTAGGAAAAGTAACTCTTAGAGAAGGGGGCCAGACAGATGGAAATATTGTCATGGAAGCTCCTACAATGACTAACGGAAGCAATGATATTTTTGTTCCAGAAAGCGGCATCCGTTTCAATGATGGACTCTATATTAGTGTTCCAACATCTGTTCATGCCACAGTCTTAGTCGGTTAAATCTGATGGCTAAGATGCCCAGCCTCTCAGTAAAACGTGGGGAAAAGCTTTCAACATCAAAGGGAGCAGGTCTCACAAAAAAGGGTGTTCAGAAATATCGGAGAGCTAATCCGGGCTCGAAGTTACAAACTGCTGTTACAGAAAAGAAACCTAGCGGATCGAGGGCGAAAAGACGTAAGAGTTATTGTGCAAGATCAAAAGGTCAGATGAAGATGCACAATATAAACTGTTCTAAGACACCTAAGAAAAGAATTTGTGCAGCAAGAAGAAGATGGAGATGTAAATGAAGGTTACAGTTGTTATCGAAAATAAACACGATTCTGGTTGTTCTTGTGAAGATTGTATGTGTGAAGAATATGGTGAGCAAGAGATTGCAGTTACTTGCCCCGTAGCAACACATGATGGTGTCATGAACCATACAAATAAACAGGTAGCTATTCATGAACATGATTATGGTCCTGCGACAGATCCTAATAAAAGATGTGGCAACTGTGGTTACTTCAATCAGACTCTTAACATGCTTGACTGTATTGAAGAAGGCATGGAAGTTAACGAGATTTTAGATAAAACTAAAAATCCTGAATTGGGTTATTGCCAGCTATTTCATTTTATTTGTTCCGCCAAAAATGTTTGTAGTTCATGGATGAAGGGCGGACCTATTGTTAACATGGTAGAAGAAGATGATGAGGAAGAATATGTTGGACGGAGATTTATCTAATGGCTATCTCCAGAGGGATGATTAGAAAACAATTAGTTTCTGGGAAGAAGAAGAAACCTTCTTATAAAAAAGGAGGATCTGTTTCCCGTGTGAATGAAGCAGGTAATTATACAAAACCGGGGATGCGGAAGAAACTTTTTGAAAGAATCAAAGCTGGAAATAAGGGCGGTAGCTCAGGTCAATGGTCCGCACGGAAAGCTCAAATGCTGGCCAGAGAATATAAAAAACAAGGCGGGGGCTATAAGTAGTGCCCCTTAAAAAATCTCAAAGAAGTTTAAAGAATTGGACTAAGCAGAACTGGCGTACAAAGTCTGGTAAGCCTTCTACACAAGGTCCGAAAGCAACAGGTGAAAGATACCTTCCTGAGAAAGCGATTAAGTCTCTTAGTCCATCTGAGTATGCTGCAACTACTCGGGCAAAGAGGAGAGGAACAAAAGCAGGGAAACAAGTGGTAAAACAACCAAAGCGTATTGCAGCAAAAACAGCTAGGTTTAGAAAGGCATAATCATGGGAACATCAGGCACTACTACATTTAATATGGATATTGATCAGATTATTGATGAGGCCCTAGATATGATCGGGGGCGAGGCTGATCTAGGTAAAGAACCAAAGTCTGCCCGCCGTAGTTTAAATTTAATTCTTGCGGACTGGCAGAATAGAGGAATCCTTCTATGGAAGACAGGACTAGGCACACAGACTGTTACAGAAGGCACGGCTACCTATACCCTTGATCAGTCAATCATTGATATCACTGAGGCGACTGTCCGGCGTAATGGTAATGATATTGAACTTACTCGTATCTCCATGGAAGAATATGAAGAGCTTCCTAACAAAGATGCTTCAGGACGCCCTATTGAATATGCTGTTCATAGACAAAGAGATGACATTACAGTTTATCTCTGGCCTACCCCAGAAAATTCCACAGATATTTTCCGATTTTGGAACGTGAGTAGATACCAAGACTTTACCAAGTCTGTGGATGATGCGGATGTTCCCTTTCGTTTTCTCCCCTGTTTAATTTATGGCTTGGCCTATCATATGGGTATAAAAAGACCCGGTGTCCCCGGAGATCGCATCTCATTTCTAAAAGGTGTCTATGAAGAAGCTTTGCAGAACGCAATGGAAGAAGATAGAGAGAGAGCCTCTTTCCGTGCAGTTCCTCATTTGAGAGTTGTGTAGATGGGCTGGAAAAAATCTCCATGGTTTATTAGTGATCAGTCCGGCTTTAGGTGGCCCTATGATCAGCGGGTAAAGGAAAGCACAGGCGCTGTTGTTCATATTTCTGAATCTGACGGTGCTTTTAATTTAAAAAATCATCCACAGAATAAAGCACCCAGAATTGGACCACGTAGAATTTTAAGGGATGCCCGACCTGAAGTTTCGGTTGCGCCTAATTCAAGAACGTGGAATCCTTCAATGACCACATTTGTTTCAAATCTTAACCAAGTGGTATATTTAAGTAATGTCACTGGTACAGTTCAATGTGGTACTGTAACTATTAGGAGTTAAAATAACAATGGCTATCTCACAAGGAATGTGCATCTCATTTAAGAAACAAGTTCTTCTTGGTGATCAGGACTTTGATGCTAACACATTCAAACTTGCTCTTTTTACAAGTGCTGCTTCACTCAGCAGCGGTACCACAGCCTACAGCACTTCAGCAGAAGTTAGTGGTACGGGATATACAGCAGGGGGTAATACTCTTAGTATTGTAACAGTAGCCACAGATGGTTCTGTTGCAATTGTTGATGTTAGTAATACTCAGTGGACATCAGCCTCTTTTACTACAAGAGGTGGGCTAATTTATAACTCATCTAAATCTAATTCAGCCGTCGCCGTTTTAGATTTTGGTGGTAATAAGCAAGTGGAAAGTGGTACATTTACCATTCAATTCCCAGTTGCAGCGGCCAGTACAGCCATCATTCGTCTTGTATAAAAAGGGAGTCCGAGCATGGCTCTCGTTGTCAAAGACAGAGTAAAACAACAGACAACAACAACGGGCACTGGCACGATTACGCTGAGTGGTTCCTATGATGGTTTTGATACGTTTGCCAAGATTGGCAATTCCAATACAACTTATTATGTGATTTCTGATGACGGAACAGGTGACTGGGAAGTAGGTCTCGGTACTTATACTTCATCAGGAACCACACTATCCCGTGACACAATCCTAGCGTCATCTAATAGTGGATCTGCGGTAAGTCTGGCCGCAGGGACCAAGGTTGTCTTCTGCGGGTATCCTGCCGGTAAATCTGTCTATCTTGATGCATCAGGCAACATCGGAGTTGCCGGGACTGTATCAGCCACCAACATCACTGGTGCCACGGTTACCGCAACATCAAACATTCATACCCCGGCTCTGTCCGCTACAAACATCACAGCCGGCACTGTAACTGCTACCTCAATCCATACCCCGTCCCTATCTGTGACAAACTTCACAGCAGCCACGGTGACGGCTACATCAAACATTCATACGCCGTCTCTCTCAGCGACAAACATTACTGCGGCAACGATCACAGCCACTACCAAGATTCATACCGCAGCATTATCAGCCACAAATATTACAGCAGGCGCAGTCACGGCTACGTCAATCCATACCCCTTCTCTGTCTGTAACAAACTTTATTGCGGCTACAATTACTGCAACATCTAAGATACACACCCCGGCTCTTTCTGTTACCACACTATCCGCAACAAATATCGCAGCAGGGTCTGTGACGGCTACTTCGATTCATACCCCTTCTTTGTCCGTGACGAACTTTACAGCAGCGACTGTGACTGCCACCTCGAACATCCATACACCTGCGTTGTCGGCCACAAATATTACCGCCGCTACAATCACGGCCACGACAAAGATCCATACGGCTGCTCTATCTGCGACCAACATTACCGCAGGGGCTGTAACAGCGACCTCAATCCATACTCCATCACTCTCAGTGACGAACTTTATCGCTGCAACAATAACGGCAACCTCGAACATTCATACGCCAACCCTGTCGGCTACAAACATTACAGCGGGTACTGTGACGGCTACGTCAATCCATACACCCACGCTTTCTGTTACGAACTTTACAGCGGCCACAGTCACAGCCACGTCAAATATACATACTCCGGCTCTATCGGCCACGAACATTATTGCTGCAACCATTACGGCAACTACAAAGATCCATACTGTGGCTCTCTCTGCCACAACCATCTCCGCCACGAATATCCATGCAACCACAAAAGTTCACACGCCTGCACTCTCAGCAACAAACATTGTTGCCACCTCGGTTGATACTGATGTAGTTTTTGGAATCTCTGGTCAGTACGGAGATGAGCTTGACTCTGGCTTTACTCCAGTCTTCCTTTTGGTTGACTCCCCATTTGCTTTCACAGTCAATACCTTATCAAGTAAACTATCAGCCGGTGAGATTACTGCTTCTGTTATCATTGCAACTAGTGCTGCCGGGACTGAAACTACAGTGACGGGGATGAACGGTCTTACAGTAAATACTACAAAAGCTATAGCCACTGCCACAGGAGGCAACACAGTTGCCGTTGGTAATGCTCTTCTATTCAAATTAACTGGAGTTGCTGAAACAGACAGGAACTTTTCATTCACCTTTAAGTGTACTCGTAGTAATTTTAGTGGCGCATAAGCCATGACATTCTCCACGGCTCCTTTTTCCCAGATACCTTTTTCATCGTCGATTACAGCGGTTAATGCGGCTGTTACTGTCACAGGTGTATCTGCAACTTTTCAATTAGGGACGGTCGTTGCCCAGCAGGCGACTGCAATTAATGTAACAGGGGTATCCGCTACTTTTGAACTTGGTAATATCGGAATTACCGCAGGATCAAATATCTCTGTTACAGGAGTGTCAGCCACATTTGAATTAGGTACTGCTGTTGCACAAGTGGGACGTAGTATAGATGTAACTGGTGTATCGGCTACCTTTGAACTTGGAGATATTAGTACCCGTCGAGATGTGGCTATTGATGTTACAGGTGTAGAAGGTAGATTTGAAGTAGGTCGTATTTTCTTCTGGTTCCCTGTTCCTGATGTATCTACAACATGGAATGGAGTTTCCACTGTATCTACCACATGGACAACTGTTCCTCAAATTTCTACAGTGTGGAAATCAGCCGCTTAATTGGCCTTTAATTTAAGATATGATAGGATCATCGTATGGCTACTGTAACCTATACAACCCTTGTATCATCTATTCAAGAAACTGCTGAGAATACAGGTTCTGAATTTATTGATGCAATTCCTTCTTTTATTTCTCGTACAGAAAGAAGACTGACGAGGGATATTGACCTTCAAGGTTTGACTTCATTTGCCACCACAGATTTTGTGACGGCAACTCCTATTTATCAGAAACCTGATAATGCACTGATTATTAAAAATCTTACTATCACAAGTGGTGGTTCTCGTATTAACCTTGTGATGAAGACAAAAGAATATCTAAATGATTATTGGCCAGACAGAACCTCAGTAGGCGAGCCTAGATACTATTCTAATTATGGGACAGAAATCTTAGTCGCTCCGGCACCTGCATCAGCTTACCCGGCTGAAATTTCTTATGTAGTTGAGCCGACTGCTCTGGCCTCCTCATCACAGGAACAGAACTACTTTACACAGTTTTGTTCTAATGCTCTTTTTTATGGGTCTATGGTTGAAGCCAGTCTCTTTATGAAAAATCCCACGGCTGCTAATGTGTGGGAATCTTTCTATGGTAGAGAAATGGCGGCTCTGAATAACGAGGCACGTAGATCCCGTAGAGATAGCATGGCTATGCCTGCAAGCCCAGCAGGCGGTCCTAACACATTAACAGGAAGTAATTAGAAATGGCTACTTATACAACCAGAATTCGTCTTGAGAAGCAGACTCCCGGTGAAAACGAAAACACATGGGGTACCGTGCTAAATGATAATGTCATTGATCTTGTTGATGATTCTATCGCTGCCTACACCACGATCACGGTTTCATCCGTTGATGTTACTCTTACACAGTCTGATGGATCTTCAGATCAATCTCGTAGTGCGTTCCTTGATATTTCCGGTACTCTGACTGGAAATGTTAATGTACTAATTCCAGCCCTTTCCAAAGGTTATGATATCCGTAATTCTACCTCTGGTTCCTTCACAGTAAACATGAAGACAGCCACAGGTTCTGGCCGGATGGTTCCACAGGGTCAGATCATCGGTGTTGTGTGTGACGGTGTATCAGTACGAGATGTAGAGACGGCTGGTATTAAATCAACCGCATCTCAGATTAATGTATCTGTGGGGACTTCTCTGATTGATGTTAAGGTACCCATGGCAGTCTCTGGCACTGTGTCAATCACAGGTGGCCTTGTTGTTTCCAGCACAGCCTCTATGACCGCAGCGACTTTCTCCAGTAACATTACAATGAAAGCTGAGAGTGAAGTAAGGTTTGCAGACGCAGACTCTTCTCACTACATCGCTCTCCAAGCCCCTGCTACAGTCACTGCTAATGTGACCTATACCCTACCACGTAATGACGGGATCGCAGGACAGGTTATTAAGACAGACGGATCTGGAACCCTAAGTTTTACATCGTTTGGCTCGCCTAGATCATATCTTAGTGGTTATGGGATGACCCCTGTATCTTCCACAGCAATCTCAATCGCTGTAGGTCAGGCACGATCTGATGCCAACACTTACGATATTACTCTTGCATCAGCCACCGCTCTAAGCCTAGCATCAACTGGTGCGAACGCTCTTGATACCGGAACAGTGACATCTGCAACATGGTATCATGTATTTGCAATCTCAAAGGCTGAAGGTGTTTCTGCTGCAACATTGGCATCAACCAATCTTAGTTCGCCAACAATGCCATCAGGCTATACCTTGAAGAGACGGATTGGTTCCATCTATTCAGATGCGGATGTCTCCGTTAAGAACTTTGTCCAGACAGGTGATAACTTTAATTGGTTTACCCCTGTTGTAGATGTATCAGCGGCAACTGTCACTGCATCCGCTAAGACCCTTAGTCTTTCCACACCTTCTGGTATCAAGACAGAAGCCCTTCTGGGTATTAATGCGATTGTTTCCGGGACCGGCTTCAATGATCGTGTTGGTGTATACATCAGTCCTCTGGATACTGCGGATGTCACGGTCACTGAACCAAACTTAGGATCAGGTACTTATTCTCTTGCTTTCGATAATCCACCCCCATCTAGTACAGGCGCTCGTGGTGTTATCGCAGGGGCTATTCCCCCAGTGAGGACTAACACATCTAGTCAGGTAAGGGCACGAAGCTTCTCGGGATCATATCCCAATACCCTTAATGTATCTACATTTGGCTGGATTGATCGACGTGGTAGAGATGATTAAAGGATATGCCTGACATTATCCTAGTAGGAGGGCTTCTTACACCACCACCCCCACCACCGCCACCTCCTCCGCCCCCTCCGCCTCCACCCCCGCCACCTCCGCCCCCACCTATGACTTGTTTTGCGGGGGACACTTGCGTATTGATGGCTGATTATAAGTGGAAGGAGATTAAGGATATACAGGTAGGTGAGCCTGTCTTTACCCTGTCTGGAAAAATTGCGGATGTTGTAGAAAATAAACCTGTCCCAGTTTCTAAGGGTAGGCGTATGATGAGTATCCACAGAAAAGGCTCTTATAAACCGCTTCGTTTTAGCGATGATCATGACTTATGGATCAGGGATAATAATGGTATTGAACGATGGGGTGTTTATAATTATAACTGGTGGTTGCTGGAAGATAGGGGTTATGATGAATCTTCTGAGGAGAACTTTCCGGGGGAGAGCCCTTATGATTACGAGCATATTGGTAAAGCCACAATGCCCCTTCTCTATGGGGAACAGTATGATTTTGCCACGATAGATGGTTGGGAGACTACCCAAGCAATGTGGGACTCTGAACAAGACCCTGAAGAAATTATTTACGGCCTCTTAATACAGTCTGGTGGGGGATACATAGTTGATGGTTTTGTTGGTATTTCTCAATGGTGCAGGACAGATGATATTCGAGATGTTAAATGGCAGGGAATAAAACTTCCGTTTTAGTATGTGGTCTCTACAGATCTGGGACTAATTATCTACAGACTATACTTGATAAGAATAATAGGTACACAAAATATAAACATGAGTTTGTCCCCCGTGATATTCCAAAACATATCAGAGGCGTGGACAGAGTTATTATCCATAAATCACCTTATAAGTGGATTGATAGTATCATCTCTCAATCATGGGAACTTGGCGTCTACTACAAGGTTGGTTATGAGGAGGGGCACACAAAACTAAGGTGCGCCACATCCAAAACATTACATGATACTCCTGATATTATCGAAGAATATAAAGTATATAGTTTAGAAAATATCTGCGATCTTTATAACAGGTTCTTTACTTTTTGGTTATCTAACCCTTTTAATTCATCAATCAAGTATGCAAAGTATACCGACCTTATCAGTAATCCAGAAGAGACATTAAATAATATTATGTTTTTAGAATCTTATAATATCCCATCTAAAGTTTATGGTTCTTTTGAATTTACCCCCGAAAGAAAAGAAATGGCTCTGAGCCCCTATATGTCGTATAATATGACACCCGCTATGTCCCGTATTATAGAAGACAAGCTAGACAAGAGTATATTAAAATCTCTAAATTATACAGGAGTGTTTGAGTAGTGCCCACATATGCTGAAAAACTAGAAGCAGTCTTAGAGAATACTCTTCTATCTGATTGGAAGACTCTGGTATCTGATTACTTTGAAACTGAAACTGTTAATCGAGAGTCTGTTCTTAATGTTCTGTACAACGACCTTGAAAGAATTCGATGTGTTCAAGGACGACCTCGCCTTCCCAGTATCATCCAAAATTTATCATATCTTGGTTGGGATAAAGATATGGAACCTACTCCTCCTTTCACCGATCCCAATTCAGAATGGACCAATGAGGAAATCATTAAGTATGCATGGCTCAAGGGTGATCAAACAGATTTCTGGAAAGACAAGAAGGTGTGTGATATAGGATGTGGATCTGGAACATCCACAATTATTACCCATCTTCTGGGAAGCGTAAATTGTGTATACGAACCCATGGAAGAATCAGCCATGATAGCTGCCTGTAACTTTATATTATTTGACTATGATGTTTTATTTTATCAAGATATGGCCACAGAAGAATCTATTGATATGTCGTATGATACCTATATTATGTCCCGTGTTTTCTATGATGACTTTGCCGAGGGCAACGTGAATTTGGGCAAGTTTTTAAAAGCATCTGGAAAAGAAGTTATCATAGCTTCAAAAACTCTTGTCGAAGAAACAAACAGTTTTGCAACACTACCCTCATCAGATTATGAAATGATTTTAAATATCCCGATTCTTTCCGATCCCCCAGACTATGGAAATAGGTACGTAGTAAAACTAATATGATACAAATTTATCCGGTAGTTTCTGATTCAGTTAAATCAGTAGATATAATACCTGCAACTAAAACCAGAGATTGGTTTATTCCACATGCGTATAAGTGTACCCCGCTAACGTGTGCTAATACCGTTGGCTGGGATCTTGTTCTAAATGAGACAGTCGTCGTGGAATGGGACGGGGGCGTCTATCATGATAATCTAAAAGTCATTGAAGGCGCTGGTGCTAAAAGCCATTTCGGTATGGGTACTTTTACACTAGACCCCGGATATATTTGGCGTACTCAGGAGAATATTAACCTTATGGTTATGCCAGTACCTAACTCCGATAATACTGATATTCAAACAATGTCCGCAGTCATCGAGACTGATTGGTTATCCTATCCATGGTTTTTGACAATCCGTGTTGTTAACAAAGGGAAGACCACTATTCCCAAGGGAACCCAGCTTGCCCGAGTCATCCCCATTAATACGGGGGCTATAGAGAATACTAAGATTTATAAAATGCCTGAACCAGAAAGTGTTAAGGATGAAAGAGAAGTTATTTCTGATAAACGTGGTAAAACTGATGACTGGACCAAAGACTACTTTAAGAAAGCACGAAGATTTGTTCGGTCTTCCCCTGTTATAGACTATTCAGATAATTTTACGATACTTGAAAGTAATGGCATCTACTCTAAAGAATCTTTCTTAGATAAAGATGAGTGTGATTTTTTAATTAGAAATTGGGTAGCCGAGAATCCTGATGATACTTCTCAATGGCAGAATAGGATTTGCTGGTCAGCCCTCGATTCAAATAAAGGGGTTATAGAAGAAAGAATAGTTCAATTTGCCCGACAAGAGACTGGATTAAATCTCTCAATTATGGATACAAATATTGTAAAATGGAATGAGGGGGATGAGATGATAGTCCATGATGATTTGGGGGAATACAAGGAATTTCCTAATAGACATTTTGCTGCTATAGTATACCTTAATAATGATTATAAAGGCGGCGAATTAATGTTTCCAGAGATTAATATGGGAATAAAGGCGCACGCCGGGGAATTAATTGTATTTAGAGGAGGGTCACTGATGCACAATGTTAATAAAGTTATTTCAGGAACTCGCTACACTCTTGCATCATGGTTAACAATCAATGGTTAATTTTACAGATAGGGAACTTGGTAACATGGAAGCTAGGATTGCTTTACTTGAAAAAGAACTAAGTGAGGTGCGTAAGGATACTCGTAAAATTTTAAGTACTCTTTCAGAGGCGCAGGGAGGATGGAAAACATTAATGATGGTGTCTGGATTTTCGGCAACTCTCGGTGGTTTTATTTCCTCACTCTTTTTATATTTTCCCCGTTGAGGTAACATAAAATGTCAACAGATACAATTACAACCCGCTTTAAATTCGCCCCTACCATTCTTCGTGATGATACACAATACGAAGCCGAGGGTGGCTGGTATGATGGTGATCGTATTCGTTTTAGAAACGGCAATCCTGAAAATATAAGAGGTTGGAACAAAAGATCAACAACCGCCCTTGAAGGAACACCCCGTGATATTGAGATATGGTCAGGGCTTGATCGAAAAAACTATATCGCATGGGGAACTAATAATGCTTTACAGATTTATCAAGGTGGTGCCATTTCTGACATCACTCCTATTACAAGCAGCACACCCCTGACAAATCAGCTAGGTACCACTTCTGGTAGTTCAAATATCTCTGTGTCACTGACTGGACATACCCGTGCAGCAGGTGATCGAGTTGTATTTACGAGCATGGCTGCGACAATCGGCGGTAATGTTTTTCTTAATTCAACATTTACAATTGCAACAGTTTCTGACGCAAATCATTTTACATTCGCATACACTTCAGCAGCAGCCGCCACCTCGGCTAATACTGGTGATGTTCGTATTAATTTCCTTTTAAAATCAGGTGCACAGAATAATTCTAACGGGTTTGGTTGGGGTGCTGGATCATATGGTACAGGAACCTATGGTACGCCCGCATCCACAACAAATATTATTCTTAATATGAGGAACTGGAGTTTCGACACATTCGGCGAAGATCTCTTAGCAAACCCACGAGGTGGATCTATTTATCTTTGGGATGCAACATCAGGTACAGACACACGAGCTTACCTAGTCTCTTCTGCTCCTGTTTCCGTTAATAGTGTCATTGTTTCAGAACAATCCCGCCATGTGATTGCCATGGGTTGTAATGACATCACGGGTAGTTTCGATCCCATGCTTATCAGATGGTCTGATCAGGAAGATTACGATGTATGGACACCTACTGTGACAAACGCAGCCGGTGACTTCCGTATTCAAAGCGGTACCCAGATTCAACAGGGCATCTATTCTAGGGGTGGCGTTCTTATCCTTACAGATTCAGCCCTATATGGCATGGCTTATGTAGGTCAACCCTATATCTTCTCCACAGATATTCTTGGTGATCGCTGTGGTTCTATCTCACCCCATGCCGCAAAGGATTTCAATGGATCTCTTTATTGGATGGGCGACAGTAATTTCTTTATATTCAATGGTACGGTTCAGGTTCTTCCTTCTTCTGTGAGGAAATATGTTTTCAATGATTTTAATTTTTCACAGAAAGAAAAGGTATTCTGCGGAATCAACCCAGAATTTTCTGAGGTGACGTGGGTATACCCCTCCTCCGATTCTGAAGAATGTGATCGTTATGTTTCTTACAGCCCGGTGGAGAACTATTGGGTTTATGGATCAGCATACTGGACGACATGGGATTTCGGAGAAGGAATCTTTGATAGCATTATTACCACAGGTGTTTCCGCTACAAACGCCTATCTTTATAATAATGAGCCTGAGAATACATACCATGCTGTGATAGGAGATAACCAAGTTATCGGGTATGAATCATTTGTTCAGAGTGCCGACTTTGATTTGGGTGATGGTGATGAGCTTCTCTTTGCTGATAAGTTTATCCCTGATTTCCAACTCTCCGATCCCGGAGGGAATAACAATGATCCCGAAGTGAATATCCTTATGGGGACTAAACAATATCCGACAGCAACCACGGTTTCAAAAGGCCCCTTTGTTGTGAGCGCCTCAACAAGATTCCAGAACATCAGACTTCGTGGGAGGCAGGCCAACCTTAGAATATCTACAAGTGCCGTGGGTACGTCATGGAGACTTGGCACATTCAGACTTGATCTGGTTCCTGATGGTAAACGATAATGGCTATAGATGTAGGTAAATCAGGTCATTTCTTTGTAAGATATCCGAGTGCACCGATTACGTCAACCCCTGAGATGAAGGCTGCGTGGTCCCAGCTTATAAGAAATCTGGAACAAAGAGATAACCAAAGTAATATTCAAGCTGCTTCTCAGGAACCCTATGTTCTTTCAAATGTATCTGTGAATAGGACATATGATGTAAGTGCTGGGCAAATATCGGTCTCTGTGGTGGCTAATGCACTGGGGACTTTATTGCAGGATCTTAAACTAAAAGGTATTATAGGATGATA
>Ga0208919_1000572_pt1 | contig 24306 bp, 25 predicted proteins | sample 4_EtaG_FD_184076 | JGI IMG/M metagenome (GOLD analysis project Ga0208919, IMG submission 184076) | Marine viral communities from the Subarctic Pacific Ocean - 4_ETSP_OMZ_AT15127 metaG (SPAdes) (version 3) | ecosystem: Environmental > Aquatic > Marine > Oceanic | place: Pacific Ocean | collected...
GTATTGGCAATGGTACAGCCCACCATAATGATGACAGAAGAAGGGGCTATGAACTCAGGCATTGGTGAATTGATGCAACAACTCACCTCAGATGTCGAAATGGCTACGGAAGGTGGTGCGCCAACAGACATGGGTCAGGGTGTCGGCGCATTGATGATGGCAGGAGCACCGGAACAGCCCGTACAGCAGTTTGCGGCGGGTGGTGCTGTGCAGTATTTTAAAGATGGCACACGAAACGACCCCATAACCGGACAGAGTCTGGCAGCAAGCGGAGCCTTGATGCGGACGTCTGCATTGGACAAATTACGAGGCGCAGGAACGGGGACCGGAAACCTCCAAACTTATTTCGATGAGTATTTACCGCTTTACGAAAACCTGATACGAGACAGCGAATCTGAGGAAGATAGGAGGAAAGACAGAGCACTTGCTCTGGCGAAGGCGGGTTTTAGGTTTGCGTCGGGCGTAGGCCCGAAAGGACAAAACATTGCAGGCCAGCCGTTACTTTCACAAGCAGCAGCCGCTGCAATCCCGGCCATAGACGAATTAGGAGACATCGAGTCACAACGTCGCAAACAAGATACGGCACTACGAACCCTTGCCGCACAATCGGCCATAAAAGCACAAGATACTGCGACGACACGGTCACAAAAAATAGCAGAACTAGAATACGACGCTGGCGTCAAACTCCAAGAAAAAGCACTCGATCTCCTCTTGAAAGACCCTAAATATAAAATAGAAAAAATTGCGGTGGGAGATGGAAAAGAAATCCCTGTTCTTCTAGACGAAACGACCGGTAATTTCAAACGCTTGGACTTGGGGGCTTTCACGGCTACACAAGCCGGTGAGTTGCCTTCTAATCTTACCAATCCGAAGAAAGAATCTCTTTTATTTAATTCTCTCAGTGATATGTCAAAAGGCTCGATAAAGGGAGACGAATTGAGCAGGCTGGATACCCTTGTGGATGACCTTTACCCCGCAGAAACGGTGATAGATGGGGTGAAAAAAACCCCAACCATACCTGTAAACGTGCTTGATATGGTCAATACCCGTTTAGCAAGAGGAGACGTCCCGAGAATACAAAAAAGGATTATACGACAAGCTCAAAATTTAAAAGCTAACCGCCCCGAAGCTTTGTCAGCAATGACAGATCTAGCTCTAAACAATTTTGATGCTGCTGTTGAGGCGAATAGATTGGTTGCGGGTGTCCCCGAAGAGGATGTTTTGATTGATCCCGATTTTGACGCGAGTAATCAATATGGCTTGATGACAGGTGTCATATCTCCTTTCAATGCTGTCTTGACTACTTTCGAGGCCGAACTCGCTGGTTACGGTGCCGCTGGTGCAGAGAGATCTGCGGCTGTTCAAAGATTCTACAAAGATAAAGGATTCTTGAAGAAACTAATTAGTGTTACAAATAGGGAGTTACTGCAAGCGATGGGGGGCACCAGACTTTCCAACGAATTGAAGCAGATAACTGAACAAACAGAAGTTCTCGAGGGCAGCGGACTTACCTTTGATGTGACGGCAAAGACTGCGGCGGAAGGTATTCTCATAGAACTTAATACAGCCTTGAAACAAGCGGTTCAAATCCTAGAGGACAACGAGGTCGTACCAGGTAGTATCCCGGCAGCCGACGTAAATGATGCCCAAAAGGTTAGAAGAACTGTTCCTAAATTAATCAGGGCTTACAATAACCTTCTTCAAGGGTTTGACGTGACGATGGAGCGTACACCGGGCCAGATGCCCCGAATGACCGGAAACGTGCCCCTAGTCCAAAATAAAACAGCCCTTAGTGGTACTATCAAGCAATAATGGCTGAGACGCTACCAACACCAGATCCTCGAGTCTCTTACGGTGACTTTGCGTCTTTCGTGCGTCAAAACGGTCTGTCATCCACTGTAAAAAGTTACGTAACAGAAATCAGTGGCAACGAGCAGATATACGATGATCTTGCTGCTCAGGGTCTTTCCGACTTTCAAATTGCCAACGATTTTTTTCGTTTGGAAAAATTAGATCCAACTTTCATCGAAAAGGAACGTCGTGAGGGGTTGGATTTACGACAGTCAGCAAACCTACTGGCTCAAGACATGGGTCTGGATCTTGAAACTTTAAGGGACGAACAGGGGTTTTCAACAGCCGACTTCCTAGAGTTTTTTACAAGTGGACGCCGACCCTCACCCGCCGAAGCGGCGGCTGAAACAGTTGCCTCCGGAACAATTAGCGGCGGGTCGATTGCCGCTGGATTTGGAATTGGGGCGGCGGCTGGAGCCATGACACCAATTCCGGGTGGTACTTTAATCGGTGGGTTGATAGGTGCTGGTGCGTTTGGTCTGCTTGGTGAAAAAGTCAAAGAAGAGGTTTTACCACAAGAGCCAATCATTGAACCGGGCATGCGTCCCATGATGGTTTTTGGCGAGACTTTAATTGAAGCCTTGATGGGCACTACGCTTTTGAGGGGTGGTAAAGAGCTACAAGAATTTGCTTTTGATAAAGTCGGGGATGAATTCAAAAACCGGGGATTTTTTGCTGAAAAGTTGAGAGAAAATGCCGCTGGTAGAAGTTTCAACGTTGTAAAACAAGAAATGTTCCGGCCAAATGCTATTAACCCCGAGCAAATGGAACGTTATATATCTCGTATTGCAAAAGATGATCCGGTTTTGTTTGGTTATTTGCGTTCGTATATGAAAAACCCTCGTGCGACGTTGGTTGCAGAGTCCGCCGGAGGCGTAGGAGCGGCGGCGGGTGCAATGGGTGCTGAACGGTTTTTCCCCGGAGATCCGGGTGTTCGAGCGGTTTTTGAAATCACGGGAGCCACTCCACTTTCATACCTCACAATGTTTCCTTACTTTGTTGTTGCAAAAGATAGCTTGAAACAAGGCGCAGAGGCCCTGCAAGGAGCTATGAGTGTAGAGGAGCAGCAAGAGAGGGTGGGTCAGGCTCTCATTAATTTTATGCAGGAGATGGGAGACGATCCACAAAACTTTATAAATGCTATTGAGGCAGGCTCTTTTCGCAGAATCGTGGATGACACATTAGAAGCACACGACGCTGCTTACGGAGACTTGTCCGTTGACCAGATTGCTGACTTGCCTATCACCACGAGAATGTTGGCTTCTCTTGATAGCAATGATCTTACCGAGAACTCATCTTTAGATCTGTTAGAGGGTGCTATCTTGCGTAAAGTGCCACTGGAGGCGCAAAAGTTTTCGAATCAATACCGAGAACAAGGCAAAAGAATACAAGAATTAATCGGAGCCGTGATCGCCAGCGGCAAAAATGCAGATGTGCTCAAAACTGCGGGTCGGATGCGTAAAAAGTTTTTTGAAGACACATTAAATGCCCGTCTGGACCAAGCTATCGCAGACCAAACCAGGGTAATTAAAACTTTTGGTACAGGGTCTTCCAGTGCCGCCGCTCGTCGAGAGGCGGGTAAAAAACTTGATTTAATCATGGAAGGCGCGTTCAAAGATATTCGAGACCAGCAAAAACAACTCTACGACCAAATCCCGAAAGATTTGGAGATTGGATCGACCAACCTTCTTGCTGCTATCAAAGATTTGAGTGCTGATCTGCCGCCGGAGGCTAGGGCTGAGATTATTCCCGCAATGGCTCGAGGCACCCAGAAACGGTTTGCCGACATAGCCCGGAAAGCCCGTCTGGAGAGTGATATTCAAAGCCTCGAAACGGATTTGACGGAGTTGAAGAGCTACCAAGGTTTTGTGCTAGACAGAGGTCCGTTGCAAGGCACCAATAAACAAACACCGGCAGAGGTGAAAAACAGGCTCGAACAAAAATATGACGTTCGATTTGACCAAGTAGAAAAAGAAATAAAAGACCGGCTTGGGGTGGCGCAAGAAGCCAATGAAAAGTTAGGTGACGTAGATGACTCGCCATTGACCCGAGCGCAGATGTCAAGTTATCGATCAATTATGTTGGGCGAAGCGAGAGAGGCTGGTGCGGCAGGTAAAAATGAACTAGCTCGTATTTATAGCACCATCGCTGACGGCATTGAAAAAGATTTTGCAGATGTAAAAACGATAACAGAATTAAACGACATACCTGATTACGAACAAGGCAAATTAGTTTTACAGATCGATGCGGCGAATGCTTTTACAAGGTCCTTCAAAGATGCTTTTGCAAGATCTTTTCCGAACAAACTACAAAAAGAAAGAAGAACCGGCGAAGCTATTATCAATCCAGAGCTTCTGTACAAAGAAATCGTTCGAGGGGGCACCCCAGAACAAGACATCAAGATGGAACAAATTTCAGATGCGGTGACGTTTCTTGAAAGGAGTTTGATTGGTGATCAAATTGGTGGTCCGCAATTTGCACCGATCAGCCCAGAAGATGCCGCACGGATCAGGATCACCACGGAAGAAAGAATCCGCACGATGGACGAGGCTTACGAAGATATTTTCAGAGCCTTGGCTAGATCTAAAATAGTCAATTTGCGGGGCGATAAGCCAGAAATAAACCTGCCTGCTTTGAGAGTCTTCATTGATGAAAATGAAGACATGCTAGACCAAATTCCCAATCTAAGACGGGACCTTGAGGATGCTAGGACAGCAAAAGTAGCTCTGAATAAAGTGTATGAGGACCAAAAAGAAGGCGAATTACCGGAATTTTTTACCTCTAGGTTGTTTGAAGAGGTAACCGGTGAAAAGCCTGCACTAGCAATTGACAGCTTATTAGGATCCACGGTTCCGAACTCCAGAGAAAGGTTTTACGATTTACTTGGGAAACTACGAACAAGGGGTGCCCAACTGGGCGAAGGTTCGGTGACCGACGAGCAGATCGAGCAGCGGTTGAAACAAGCCGTTCTTTCTTGGGCACGAGGTAGATCTATTGGGAAAAGACCAGGTGAAGCATTCGGAGAAGCTACCGATCCAGCTTTGATGGGTGACGATGTTGCGCCATTCCAAGCATTGGCCGAGAAGCCTAATTTTCAAAACATGTACAACTCCTTGTTCTCAGGCGTAGACGGTGGACCAAGTCTGATGAGTATCCTTGCAAGGCCGGGTCCAGACGGCGAGGCTCCTTTGTTCTCGTCGATGGAAAGACTAAATCTGCAAAAGATATTCAAGCGCGGTATAGAGCTTGACAGAACTGTCTTAGATCCAAAATTCAAAGAGGTTATTGATGAGGTGACCCCCGAAGTTGACTTGCTTACTGGTTTGATGATCAAACTTGCTGGTTCTCAAATTGGTACCACTGCGGCCAAACTGATACCTGGACGTGGACAAGGTCTTATTGAAGCTGGTGCTGGTGTACGCTTTCTAGAAAAAGTATTGGCTCCGGTCCCTTCTGGTGCTGTAGACGACGTATTGTTGCAGGCTGCAAAAGATCCAGACTTTATGAGGTTTTTATTGAAAAAAGGTCTGGAGGGCAAACCTTTTGAACCGGGCAAGGCCGTACAACAAATAGGTAAAACTATCCGTCAACAAGTTGGAGAAATCCGAAGACTGAAAACGTTTTTGTTGCCCGTGTTGGGAAGTGGTATCCAAGAGGCTTTGACAGAAACTGAGGAAGAGATCCTACAAAAACAGTTCCAACCTTTTGAAGAACAACGTTCTGAGCGTTATCAACCGGCTTTCGAAACCGGTATCGAGCCTGTCGCACCACCAATCGCGCCACCTGTATCAGCGGCTATGCCTCCCCCGGCACCCACTGCAGCAAATCCGCAACTCCGACAGCGGTTTGCGGCACTTTACCCGGATGATCCGATATCGCCGTTGATCGAGGCCCAAGGCATAGGAACACTTCCACAAGCGAGGGTTTAGACCAACCAAGCCCTAGCTTCTTCGCCCAGCACCTTCTGGGCAATATCAATCTTCCCTTTCAATGCTTTGATAATCTTTTCATCAACTGTTTTCGGGCTGACCAGGTCAACATAAAGAACATGGTGCTCTTGCGTCATGCGGTGCGCTCTGTCCTCTGATTGTAAACGTATCTCCAAGTCGTAGGAGTTGTTGTAGTACACTACGTTGGTCGCAGCCGTAAGCGTCAGACCATACCCCCCGGTCCTCGGGTTTGCGACGAAAAAACGCACTGGACTGTCTTTGTCTTGAAACTGCGCTACAATTCCGTCTCTTTGGTCCTGCGGCGTTGCTCCATAGAAGGTTACAACAGACTCTTCTCCAAACTTCTCAGCCAGTGTCTTTTCAATCTCTTCGATGTCATACACGTAACTGGCCCAAATAATAACCTTACCGATCATCTCGCCAATCGCCTCGAGCATTTCGTCCATACGGTTGCTGGCAAGTGGTTGTATCTCTCCATCGTCAGTTCTCAGATGACCACAGGTGATCTCTTGCAGCCGCATGATCTGGGTCAACACGCTTTGTGTGGTCGATAGCTCCCCCTGATCCAGCATGGCTAACGCAAACTCCTGCATCTGTTTGTATGCTTTCGCTTGTTCTTCAGTTAGTGCTACTTGTCTTTGCATGTAGATCTTGTCTGGCAGATCCAGACAATCTTCTTTCAAAACACGGTGACTGTGCTTCTCAAGCTTGCAGTTCAACTCCTGGAGGTTTCTGTACCCGGTTATCTGTTGGAAGCTACGTGCTCCAAACTTACGCTGTTGCACCACGGCATACCGACCTTGGAATGCGTAATAACTGTCATAATTCAGCATACTTTTATTCAAAAAAGCACACTGAGAAAACAGGTCCATCGGGTTTTTGGTCACCGGGCTACCTGTCAGTATTCTCTTGTACTTGGCCTGTTTACCAAGCGCAATGATGTTTTTAGTTCGCTGTGCCTGACGATTCTTGATGGTGGTGCTCTCATCCACCACTACGAAACTGTCGGCATTCAGCTTTAAAAAGTCCTGTGCGACCTGGTTACCACGTTTTGTCGATAACGCCTCTACGTTCATAATTAGTATTCGCAGAGCGTCACCCGAACCCCGCGCCACCTGGATCAACCTCTTCTGGAACTTCTGAGTGGTCTTTGGCTCCCACAGTAAAGAGTCAACTCTGACATCTTCTGACATATGTTGCGGTATCTCTTTGGCATGCCAGTTTGCGTAGACCCCTTTTGGAGCGATGATAAGTGCTGCTTCTATCTCACCTTGTTGAAAAAGCATTCCCATCGTGTCTATCGTGACTTTTGTTTTGCCTGTGCCCATTTCCATGAACAGGGCATAAAAGCTGCGCTGCCAAGACTTTTCAAGCGCAACCTTCTGGTGTTCGTAAGGTTCTGTTTTAAATTTATACATTTTGCTTTCTATATGTTGACATCTGCGATAGTAAGGGATTACTCTCACATTGGGAAGTGTTGAAAGACACTTAAACAATAAACCACGAACGAGGACTGACGAATGAGCGACCTTTTTGATGAAATGGCCGAAGATGCCGAAAAATCTCTCAATCTCCCCGAGGATGGACAACTGGGCAGCGTATCAAAGATCGCTGAACAGATCATTGCTGAACAGCAAAGAGTAGAAAATCTAGAGGTAGAGCACAAGGCTGCAAAAGCCAAACTTCTGAAACTGACCGATGAGGAACTCCCAGCAGCGATGCAGGAGTTGAACATGAGTGCCTTTGCATTAGCAGATGGCAGTCAGGTGACACTGAAACCAACGTATGGTGCCAGAATCCCCAAGGACAAAGAAGGTGATGCTTTTGAGTGGCTGAGACAACGGAACGAAGCTGATCTTATCAAGAACACCGTGACAGTGCGCTTCAACAAAGAACAGGACAACGAGGCAAAAGCCTTGGTGGACGATCTGCGTAAGAAGCACATGGAACCAGAACAGGCTTCAACGATTCACCCCGGAACCCTGAGAGCTTGGGTCAAGGGCAGAGTTGAGGATGGTTTGGAACTGGACATGGAATTGTTCGGTGTGTGGGTTGGACAACGAGCAGAAATCAAGAGGAACAAAGATGGCTGATAAAGAAGTAAAAGAAACGAAAGAAGAAAAAAGCGTAGCTGTGATGGACGCGGCGATGTTTGAAGCGGATGCTGGTGCTGGTATGAGTATGGAACAGGATGATTTGGCACTGCCATTTCTGAAAGTTCTGAGTGCTCTTGATCCCCTCATACAAGAGGGTGAGATCGATGCAAAGCCCGGTGACCTCTACAACACCGTCACAAACACCGTCTATCCAGGAAAAGCAGGGGTGCAAGTGATACCGGCTCACTATGAGCGACGGTTTCTCCAATGGGCACCTCGTGGCAGTGGCTCTGGTGCTCCTATGAACATTTACGGACCGGACGATCAACGCCCGGAAACTAAGCGGGACGAGAACGACAACAAAGACTACGTTGTCGATGGGGAAGGATCTTACATTGATGAGACCCATCAGCACTATGTCGTAGTCCTTGAAGAGGACGGATCGGCAAACACGGCTTTGATTTCTATGAAGTCAACGCAGTTGAAGAAGTCACGCAAATGGAACTCGATGATTGCATCTAGGACGATGACAAATGCGAAGGGTATGAGCTTTCAGCCCCCACGTTTCAGTCACGTTTATAAGCTGTCTACCAGTTCTGAGAAGAACGATAAGGGTAGTTGGCATGGGTGGAACATTGAACTAGTCGGCACGGTCGAAGACGCGAATGTCTACCGTTCTGCTAAAGCCTTTCACGACAGCATCGCAAGTGGTGACGTGACGGTTAAGCACGAGCAAGAGACTTCAACAGGAAGGACCAACGAGCCTTTCTAGCCGTATGGGGAACCCGGTCTCCACAGGTCCAGTATATTCGTCTTCGACTAGCTGGGCCATCCGGGCCTTATTATGATAGAACAATTTTCAAACATATTTGACGGACTCAGGGCAGCTTACGGCACATATAAAATAAATGGCCGGGACACAAAGGGCAAAGCCACTGGCAAAGCTACCGTCGTAAAGGAATCACGGACCACGGAGACCTGGGAAGCGCATCTATCCGGGCAGCAGTCCATCGGTATTATCCCCATCAACGAAGAGAACGAATGCAAATGGGGCTGTATTGATATCGACGAGTACAACTTCGATCATCAGAAGCTACTCAAACAATTACAAAACGCAAAATTACCTTTGGTGGTGTGCCGCAGTAAGTCTGGCGGTGCTCACGTATTTTTATTTACAGCAGAGTTTATACCAGCCAAAGACATGCAACAGACGCTAAAACGTCTTGCAGTGTCTCTGGGCTACGGTTCTTGTGAGATCTTTCCGAAACAAGTGGTGCTGCATCTGGAGCGTGGTGATGTCGGGAACTTTCTCAACACACCTTACTTTGATCACGAGAATGGATTGCGTTATGCCTTTAAGGCAGACGGGACTGCCGCCACGATAGAAGAGTTTTTTGAGTTGCACGAGCAGAACGTGCAAACCCATGAGCAGGTGCTGGCACTTACAGTAGAAGAGGACCCGGACTTGCCGTTAAAGGACGGACCACCTTGTCTTCAGATGCTATGCCGGGACGGTATACCGGAAGGGGCTAGAAACAACGGGCTGTTCAATCTTGGAGTCTACTTACGCAAAGCAAACCCTGACGGTTGGGAATCAGACATCCTTGAACACAACATGAAGTTCATACACCCGCCGTTGCCTTTGGGTGAGGTCAACACAGTAGCCAAGCAGCTAGAGAGAAAAGACTACGCTTACAAGTGTTCTGACGCACCAATCAACTCGGTATGCAACCGAGAGCTTTGCATGACTAGGAAGTTTGGTATTGACGGTGTAGTCACTGGGGTACAGATAGCTAATCTTAGAAAGTACAACAGTACACCACCGGTCTGGTTCCTTGACGTGATGGGTCAGCCATTGGAGATGCAGACAGATGATTTGTTGAATCAAGCAGCGTTTCAAAAAGCTTGTGTAGATCAACTTAACTTCCTGCCCAGAACGATCAAAAAAGATATGTGGGAGACCCGCATCAACGGGTTGCTCGGTGAGATGTCAGATACAGAAGGCAGCATTATTGAAGTGTCTGAGGATGTCAGTGTCAATGGTCAGTTTAACGACCATTTAGAAGATTTCTGCACAGGGCATCAAGCGGCAGAAGAAAGAGAGCAAATACTGCTCAAGCGGCCTTGGACCGACGCAGAGAGAGGCGAGACCTACTTCAGATTGAAAGATTTGGAATCGCATTTGATTAAAGCGAACTTCAAGCATTTCAAGACACACCAGATTGCACAGCGGTTACGGGATCTTAATGGGCACAGTTCGTTGTTGAAAATACAAGGCAAGCAAATCAGACTGTGGCGGATACCTTCGTTTGACATGGACAAATCTCAATTGCAAACACCCCAGTTCACAAAAGAAGAAGAGATACCTTTTTAATGTTCCGTTTGTTTGGACCACCAGGAACTGGCAAAACTACCACACTACTGAATTTGGTTGATAAGGCTCTTGCCGAGGGCACACCACCACACAAGATTGCATTCTTTGCGTTTACCCGGAAGGCAGCGTCCGAGGCAAAAGAAAGAGCTTCAATACGTTTTGGGTTAGATCCGAAAGCAGATCTGCCCTATTTTCGCACCATACACTCGTTGGCTTTCTTCTTGACCGGGCTAAAGAGCGACCAACTGATGACAGCAGCACATTACCGAGAGGTTGAGAAAAAAATAGGCATCAACCTGGTGTCTGGAGAAACCAGACTGCATGAGGTCGAGGAGGATCTCAGCAACAGCCTACGCAAGGAGTCACCCATACTGCGGTTGATTACACTGTCCCGCTTGAAAAAGACATTGCTGCGGCATGAATACAATTTTAGTGAGATTGAATACAACTGGCTGGAAGTGGATTACGTGGCACGGTCCTTGGACCAATACAAGAAAGAACACAACCTCTTTGATTACACCGACATGTTGGAGTTGTTTGCCAAGTCAGCGCACGAAACGTGTCCGAAGTTTGAGCTTGCGATGATCGACGAGGCACAAGATTTGAGTCCGTTGCAGTGGGACATCGCACACCAAATAGAGAAGAAGTCACGGCAAATGTACTGCGCTGGCGACGATGACCAGGCTATCTACAAATGGAGTGGGGCAGACGTTGATCATTTCATTAATCTACCGGGTAGCAGCGAGGTGCTCGAGCAAAGCTACCGGGTGCCCAGTAAAATACATGAGCTTGCCAACCGGGTATGTGCCCGGATCGCGAGACGATTCCCAAAAAACTACCTGCCAAAGAAAGAAGAGGGTTCCGTCAAGCGGATTACCGGGTTTGAAGAATTAGATTTGAGAGAAGGCAGCTGGTTATTTTTGTCGCAGGCCAAGTTTCATTTGCAGGGGGCACATAACTTCTTGAAATCACAGGGTTATTTTTACGAATACAACGGCGGCATGCATAGCGTTCGTTTCAAGACACGTCAAGCACTCGAAGCGTGGCGATTGTTGCAAGCGGGTAAGCCTGTTGTGTTTGACCTGGTAAAAGTCTTATACAGCTATATGACAGGCAATGGTGTGAGGATTGCCAGAGGACACAAGAAGATTATTGGGGAAGAAGACGACACTTTTACTTTTGAGGAACTAAGGGATCATCATGGTCTGTTGGCGAATCGAGAGATGGAGTGGCATGAGGCTTTGGATAAGATACCGGGCGTGGATGTGGCTTACGTCAACGCACTGGTACGGCGAGGCGAAGATCTCACCAAAGAACCTCGAATCAAGTTGTCAACAATCCACGGGGCAAAAGGTGGCGAAGCAGAGAACGTGGTTCTGTATACGGACCTGACAGTTGCAGCAGAAGAGTCAATGGAGCGTGATGCGGATAGTATCCACCGGGTGTTCTATGTTGCTGTGACCCGCTCGATGCGTAACCTTTTTATCGTGGAACCCGAAAATTTTAACCGGAGTTATGCGTTGTGACCGATGATAACGTAAACCAACCTAAGCACTACCTAATCGGCGGTATCGAGGCTATCGATGCAATGGTCATGGTGTTTGGGGCCAAGTCAGTCAAACTCTACTGTTTATGCAATGCTTTCAAGTATCTGTGGCGATGTATGCACAAAGGGAAAGAGACAGAAGACATTAAGAAGGCGATTTGGTACTTACGTTTTGCTATTGGTGATGACCCGCGAAAAGACGATGCAAAAAGAGACTAGACTTCAGTTCCCCTTGTTCACCCCAAAATCGGAGTGGACACCACCATTCGAGTTACGAGATCTGACGGGCTGCAAAGAGATAGCCGTGGACCTTGAGACACGTGACCCGAACCTCAAACAGAACGGACCAGGTTGGCCCCGAAAGGACGGGGATGTCGTAGGCATTGCTGTCGCGACTGACGGTTGGGAGGCTTACTACCCAATTGCTCATATGGGTGGCGGTAACCTGGACAAAGGAATAGTGCTGCGTTGGCTGCAAAAACAAATGCAGACTGACGCAATCAAGATTATGCACAACGCGCCATACGACCTCGGCTGGCTTAAAGCATTAGGTATTCAAGTCAACGGGCCGATTATTGATACGATGGTGATGGCTGCGCTATTGGATGAAAACCGATTTAGTTACAGCCTCAACGCCTTGTCCTACGATTATTTGGGTGAGGCAAAGTCGGAAAAGTTACTAACCGAAGCTGCCGTTGAGTTTGGTGTCGATCCCAAGGGTGAGCTATGGAAGCTGCCCAGCCAGTTTGTTGGACCTTATGGCGAACAGGACGCACGGTTGGCTTATGACCTATACAAGTTTTTTAAACTTGAAATTAACAAGCAGGGACTTGAGACAATCTTCGATCTCGAAACACGACTTACTCCATGCCTGATTGATATGACCTTCCGGGGGGTCAGAATCGACCTTGAAAAGTGTGAAAGGACCAAGCAAGAGCTCTTAAAGGAAGAAAAACAAAAACTCAAGAAGATCAAAGACTTAGCTGGCATGGACGTTGAGATTTGGGCAGCAGCATCTTTGGCAAAAGCGTTTGATAAATTAGGCATCAAATATGCCCGGACGCAGACGGGACAACCGTCATTTACCAAGGTCTTTTTGTCTGAGCACCCGCATGATTTCGCAAAGCTAGTTGTCGAAGCACGTAACCTCAACAAGGTGCAAGGCACCTTTATCACGTCGATTATGAAGTATGTGAGCAAAGAGGGCCGCATACATGGTCACATTAACCAGTTGAGGAGTGACGGGGGAGGAACGGTAAGCGGACGACTGTCGATGAACAACCCCAACCTGCAACAGATACCGGCCAGAGATCCAAAGCTAGGACCCCTGATTCGTAGTTTGTTTTTACCGGAAGAAGATGAGCAGTGGGCTGCAATCGACTTTTCGCAACAGGAGCCACGGATCTTGTGCCATTACGCAGATATCTTCGGTGAGTGGAAGAACAACCCGCTCAAAGGAGCAAAAGAGTTTGTCGCTGCATATAACGACGATCCAGACACCGACTTTCATACTATGGTGTCCGAGATGGCAAAAATACCCCGCAAGCAAGCCAAAACCATCAACCTGGGGCTGATGTATGGCATGGGTGTCAATAAGATGGCTGGTGAGCTTGACTTGTCCGTAGACGAGGCCAAAGAAATCACTCAGCAGTATCATGCCCGAGTGCCTTTTGTAAGAGAATTGATGCAGGGCGTGTCAAGATCGGTAGATACCAAGGAAGATGGGTCTATACGCAGCCTTAAAGGCCGTAAGTGCCGTTTTAACATGTTTGAGCCAGTTGGGTACGACTTGAAGAAAGCGATGCCTAGAGCGGAAGCTAAGGCCGTCTACGGCGATACCACGCCTTTACGACGTGCATACACGTATAAAGCTTTGAATCGGTTGATACAAGCCAGTGCAGCCGATATGACCAAGCAGGCGATGGTTGACCTGTACGAAGCGGGAGAGCTACCACTTATCCAGGTTCACGACGAATTGGGCTGTAGTGTAATGAACGCAGATCACGCTCGACGGATTAAAAAGGTGATGGAAGACGCCATAGAGTTGAGAGTTCCCAATAAATGTGACATCGATATCGGTCCGTCATGGGGTGAGGCGAAAGAGCTTGCGTGATATCCCGGATAGTCCTATAATTTCCCGTATGGACACAGAAAAATACAAATCAGTTGCAGTGCCGCGAGATGTTTATCAGGACATCAAACTACTTGCGAAGCACGAAGACCGACCAATCAGTAAACAGCTTGCAAAGATCCTAAAGGAGTGGAAGCAGGACCGCATCAATGAAGCGGAATCGTTCTCTTCTTATAGGTAGGGCAAGGTTTCATCAGACCTTCCGTGGGTTCGCGGCTGCCTTGACCCGAAAGCCGCAATCAATCATTATTCGGCCATCCTTTTCTTCTCCTCGAATAAAAGGTAGCGGTAGCAAGGCCAATCCTTTACGGCCTGACACGCCCCGCGCCGTCCGGGTATCGCGATGGCGGCATTTATTCCTTTTGTTTTTTTTATTATTACCTGGCTGTAACGCTTTTGAACCTGCAAAAAAATCTGCTTGGGCATACAAAGGACACGAGTACGTGAACTGCCCTGATCCGAAGACTATCAAGATGTGTAAAAAGGCGGGGCCTTATATGATTTGTGAGTGCGCTCTGAGGTAGGGAGGGGGCCGGTGTCTGGGAGTGACACGCGACCCCACTGGGGTCAAAGATAAAGTATCACAAGACCTTCTTCGGTGTCACGTTGAAATCATCCCCAGCTAAAAATTGAGTCTGTTCCTTGAGTGCTTCTGGATGATGCGGTTCGCTTGTCATCGTCATGCCCATCAATTGAAGTGTCGGGGGGATTTGTTTCATGCCCTCTTCGATTTTTTTCATCAACGGATGTTCACGGACCTGGTTCATTGACAACGACTGATAGACCACGGTCGAGGGTTTGTGAGTAGACAGGTTTTGATACGTGATCGCCATTGTAAACTTTCTAACCATCCGTAAGCTCCTTGATGTTCTGGTTGATAATCTGACGTTTTTTCATCTCCAGCATCTCTTCCGGGGTGACTTTGCCGGTTTCAATCCGTTTGAGATCAAGCTCAGTTATCTTGATAGGTTCGATATCAACGTGGTCCATATCGCTGTTTTCCAAATACTCTAGCACTTCAGACATCAAATTACGGTCCCATGACATACCTTCGAAGTGAGCCTTCCAAGCTTCCCATAGCTCTTTGTCTTTCGGTGTTGGCTTCTCATCCAACCATTCCTCAACGGTCTTAACGCAAGCCCAGACCACGTTGAATTGGTCTTCGTTAAGGTGAAACTCTTTGTCGTTCTCCCCACCCATAACCAACGTAGCATAGGCATCATACTGTTTTGGTGTTTTGTCATTCCACTTCATTAGCTTTCTCCTCTAGTCGTACCAGCAAACTACTCTCTGGATCAGGTTGCAAAAACAGAGAAATGTAACCGTGATCCGATATCGGTTGGTCATACTCCTCGTTAATCTCTAACTCCACACCATGTGGCCCTTCGTCCGTGTCCAAATAAAAATTGAAACGACAGAAAAAGTAACTAAGCATATGAGAAAACTCTTGCACGGACAGGATGTCACACAGACCACCAATGTCCCGCGCCTTGTATTTGTACTCAGCATGAAAATCCAGCATCCGTCTTTGCGACTTCTCCATCTTGTCCAGTTTTTCTCGGACATCCCCGGATTTGTCAATCTCGCCCTCAAGAGCAAGCTCCAGCGCATCAATCTTATCCAGATACTTGTCGCACTGCTTTTTCCAGTGCTCGACCTCTTCGATTAACTCAGCCTTCTTCTTCATCTCTTTTCTCCTCTTTTCTTAACAAATGACGCTGCAAAAAGTCTGTCAACGCCTGCTTATGTTGCCCAGTGCCATACCACACCAGACCCTCCATCAAACGACCAATCACCCTTTGATACGTGAGTTTGCCCGTGCCACTACTGGCATTGGCCCTGATCGCCTTTTCCCTTACTTCTCTGACCGTGTACTGCATTTCTGAGAACCCGGTCCAATCCTGACCTACAGCCAGGACATAGAGATCATTACCGCGAGGCTTTTGCTTCTGTGCAATCTTCATCGTCATAAACGTGTTGACCAGCAAATCCAAATTGTCAATCGTGAAAGACGCATACCTCGAGTAGTCCTTCTTATCGACAACCTGTAGCTCCGGGCCAGGTTCCGTTTCCTCTTCCGGCTCCGGCTGCACAACTTCCTGCTTGATTACCACAACATTGCTCTTGCTTCGCGGACCTTGGTCCACTTTACGGGCTTCTACGGCTTGTAGTGCCCGTGAGATCTTTTTTTCTGTGGATACGCCGACCTCCTCCGGTTGGACTTCTCTTTCGAACTCCTCCAGTGATATCGACTTGTGATTCATAAACTCCACACGACGACTAGATATCTCGACAATGCGCTTCTCTTCCAACAAGACTGCATTCTCGTGATGTCTCCATGCCGTGGGGTTCAATAACTGCGCTACCTCGATCATCAATCCAGACTTGTCCACGAGGTTGCCCATCAGGACCTGATTGACAATGTAGCCGTTTAAATTCCGCTCCTCGTGCTCTACGACCTCGAAGAGTTGTTCTGGGATCACACTAGCCCCATCAGGCAGCGGATCTTTCTTCAATCTTCTTACTACACGCTCGAAGATCATTCCTTTTCTAAGTTGGTCTGCTTTCATTCACTTCTCCTCTAAAAATCCCGCCAGACGGCCCACCCGGACGGGAACGGGTGTTCTAAGGCTGGAGTAGCCCTGGCCTATTCAATGAATCTCCATGCTTTGGTTTTCACGCATCTCGGCCTTGGCACTTTCCCAATCGAACTCAACCATGCTTCTCGCAAAATCTACTTCTCGTTCAGAAAGGTCCAACTCCGTGTCACCAAGACATTCTTTCAAGACCCTTTCAAAGTCTTTTTTTGATGAACCGTCTGTCGAAACCACGGCAATCCGTAAAGACAACACAAAGAAAACAAAGTCGTTAGGAATTTTTGGATTACGGCTCACGATTGTTCCTCACGGGCCTTGTACCTCGGCTCCATACGTTGCGTTGAAACGTTGTGGACCCAGTTGGACCCGCTTTGTTCTTTGATCGTTTCAAACAAATCTTTCAATCGACACTGAGCTTGGTACAAAGCCGTGCTTGCATAACCGTTCAGTTCGTTCTCACTGCACTCGAACTCCACGTCTCCGTGCGCGTCCGACACGACATTGACCAACAATTCGAGTTGGTCGTCATTCAAATCAATTTGCATTAGTTCTTCTCCTTTTTAGATTTGGTTGCGGGTCTATCCAAGATCGCCATCTTCAAGATTGTGTCTTGGTCTTTCTTGACTTGTTCGACATCAGCCAGCAACTGCTGCCACTGGCTCAAAAATTCTTCTACCTGTTCTTCGGGCAATGTGAGCTTGATTTCGATCATTTTGTTCCATTTAAGATATGGGAATATGGGAACGTATAGCATAGCGCATATGAAAACAAGCGTTTTTTGATTAAATCGCGTATATACATAGTACTTTTTCGGAAAAAAATATTTTTTTTAAAAAAGTTTTTTTCAAAAGGGTGTCGATAGTGTCGATAGTGTAACCTTCCCTTTAAAAACGGGCGTTTCAAGGGTTACACCAGGGTTACACCACTCAATAATGGTGTAACCTTCTGGCAAAAAACGGGAAACCCCATTAAGGGCCTAAAATTTTTGGTTTTGTAATAAATTATTTTCTTCTGAAAAGTTGTATGTAGAAACGCTGTTTTATAGAATCTTGGGATATGGCAGAAGCAGTTAAGACCGAAACACGGGGTAGACCCCCAATTTCAGAGAGCACGAGGCTTACCGGCAAGCAGTTGAAGTTTGTTGAGCTTTTCTGCACTCGAGAAGGAACTGAAACCCTCCAGAACTTAGCCATTGAAGCAGGCTTTAGCAAATCCGGTGCTCACACTAGGGCGTATGAGATGCTCAATCCAAAGAAAAGCCCTCACATATGCAAAGCAGTTAGAGAACGTAAGGCTGAACTGAATGAAAAATATGCTGTTACCTACGGGCAGCACTTGGCTGACTTGGGTAAGATCAGAGACGCTGCTTATGCTAACCAGAACTTTGCCGGGGCGGTCGCTGCTGAAAAGGCTAGAGGGCAAGCTGCGGGATTGTATGTCAGCAAGTCAGAAATACGACACGGCAGTATCGACCAGATGTCGAAAGAAGAAGTCAAAAAAGCACTGGATGATTTGAAACGTCAATTAGGCGAGAGGGTAATCGATCATGAACCAGACCGAGTCGAGCTTTTGGAAGAGGTTGAAAAAGAGACTTGAGGCAAGTTACGAACAACCTGTAGTCACCCGAGTCGAAAACAGTTCGACCCCTGGGATACCCGACCTCATTCTTTGCGACTCCAAAAAAAACATACACCTGATAGAACTCAAGGTTACGAAGGGCAACAAGGTGATCATCAGCCCCCACCAGGTTTCATTTGCAACACGACATAATAGTGCGCGAGTCTGGATGCTGATTGAAAAACAAACGACTGAAAACAACCAATGTTATTTATACCGGTCAAACAGTGTGATGAAGTTGGCTCAACTAGGTATGAAGGAAGTACAACCGGATCTTATTTTCGACTTGTCTCGAGACGCTGAAACATTTCTCTGTTGGTTGAAAAATTCTAAAAAGCTTGACACGTTGCACGAGCGTGATGTTAAGACTGCACAATGCTAGTCATATTTGAAAGATTGAAAGAAAAACGCCAGCTTGCAGAATTGCACGAGAAACTTTTGGCCGACCGCCTCGAGCGGGAGCAGGCCGACCGGGACGCACTGAAAACCATCAAAGAAAAAACAACCGGATATCTGACTATTTTGATTAGACAAAAGCGAAATAATATGGGATTGTTCGCAGACACTAACAACAACGGTGCGAACAATGAAACGACGACCCAAGACACTCTTAAACCGAAACCCGGACGCGAATACTAAAATCGCCAAAACTCAAAAGGGCTTTAATCCGTTCGATAAGCCAATCTTTATGGCCCACCTAAATCTATTCCCAGACCTGATAACTTGCCCAAGTAGCAAGGCAGCAAAATGCCTTGACCCGTGTTTAAATCTGGCAGGACGTGGCAAATTCAGTAACGTCCAAGAAGCGAGGAAAGCGAAAACCGAATTCTGGCATGAAGACCCGGACAAGTTTTTGGAATTACTCGATCACGAAATTACCCTGCATGAAGCAGCCAGGGCAAAAAAAGGACAACAGTCTGTTATAAGATTGAACGTTACCTCGGACATTGCCTGGGAAGATCACGGTATTATCCAGAATCACCCCGACACTTTTTTTTACGACTACACCAAAAGAGCAAAGCGTATCGATAGAACGCCAGAAAACTACAAGCTTATGTTTTCATATAGTGGCGAACCCAGGTATCAGAAACAGGTAGAGATAGCCAAAAAAACCGATGCACCTATTGCAGTAGTATTCCGACACAAATTACCGGACTACTTCCACAAGCTGGACCGCAAAGTAAAAGACGGAGATAAAACCGACCTGGCTAACGCTTTCTCGGGTCCGGTGGTGGTGGGTCTCCTGGCGAAAGGACCAGCTAAAACCGACCAATCTAATTTTGTTCAAGATGTTGACCGCATACCGGTAAATATGGGATGATTCCCAATTCTTAAATAGGAGTAACAAAAATGACCGCACAACTTTACAAGACCCAACTTCACGAGGCCGGAATGGCCGGCACGAGAGCCGAGGCAATTACTGAAGCCATCAGTGAATTGCACAAAGCTTTCGCGGCGTGTGATGTAACGAACCGGAACATTGTCCGAGATCTATTCGGAAATTTGACCGTCGATCAAATGATCACAGATTTTGCAAAGACTGAGGATCTCGCTAAAGATATCTTTGACCAAGACTCCGAACCCCTCGAGGATCGCGTTTACACCATGGTGAAAGAGCGGGTTGATGAAAACATTCATTCCCGTGTCAAAGAGAGCTTGAACGAGGAACTGGATAGGATTGATTGGTCCGATTACGTTGACGACTATATAAAATCTAAAATTGACATGATCATAGAAGAACCCGTGAACGACGAAGTAACGAGAATTCTGGACAATGCGACTGTGAATTTTGTGCTGTAAAATCCCCTCCACGAAAAAGCCCCGGTATGATCCGGGGTTTTTTTTGGCCTGCGAGTATGCGATCATTCCCAGACATCTAAAAAAGGAGAAAACAAAAGATGAGATCTATTAACGAAATTGCCAGAGATATCGAACGAGATTGGCAGGAAAAAGTAAACTTTGCTGCCCGTCCCTATCTCGAGGCTATGCACAGTTTGAACAGTGTAAACGATTATTTCGGACACGATTCTGCATCGAGCGTGATACGTTATTTCTTGAGTAACGCTACCACGTGGCGAGGACCGAAAGCGCGAGAGATCAAAGTAGAATTAAAGGAGATCTTAAAAAATGCATAAAATATTAATTGGTTGTGAATCATCCGGGACCGTCCGGGACGCTTTCCAAGAGCGAGGATTCGACGCTTGGAGCTGCGATATAAAACCAAGTGAGACCCCAACGAATAGCCACTTGCAAATGGATGTCCGGCAGGCATTACGCGCACAAAAGTGGGATATGCTCCTAGTCTGTCACCCGCCTTGCACAATGCTTTGCAATAGTGGCGTCCGATGGCTTACTAAGGCCCCTCCTGGTCAAAGCTTAGCGGATCGTTGGCAGGAACTGGAGAACGGAGCGCGATTGTTCCGAGATCTCATGGACGCAGACATTCCAGCCATAGCCGTTGAAAATCCGGTAATGCATAAACACGCAAAAAAGCTTATCTGGGGATCGGATTATGAGCGCGATTGTAAAGATGACGGGACGTTTATCCGTACATCCCAGCATCCCTACCAGTTTGCGGACAGTATCGACAGCCCGGACAATCAAAAGAAACTTACCCACTTTTGGATTAAAAACCTACCGCCTTTGACTCCGACGGGATCGCTTACAAAAGAGACCGCCCGCGACGATATCCACAAGGCCCCGCCGGGACCGGATCGCTCGACCTATCGAAGCCGGTTCCACGTAGGTATGGCAAAAGCGATTAGCTCCCAATGGGGGAACTGGATACTCGAAAACGTGCGTCCCAGGTCGCACCAACTCAGTTTGATATAGTCACTCCTGGTCAAATGCCCCGGACTAGATCCGGGGTTTTTTTTGACTTCCAAAAGCCTTACACTATTTGAACGTCGAGAGATCGACGCGAATCAATAAAAACGAAAGGAAAAAATATGACAGACAAAAAAATGATCGGTGAACCCGTCCAACCGGGCGAGATTCCATTCCTCGACGAGGGGTTGTCACTTCTCACCAAGAAATACCCACCCGAGCCGGAAATCATCCAACTGGCTTTATCCGACGTTGTACTCGATAAAAAATACAATCCGCTAGCTGCTCAGGAGTACCAGTGGACCGCTAGGGAAAACTTGCGGGAAGCTTGCGGACTAATCCCCGAGTACTTCGCAATGGCCTTAGGTGCAACTGTGATGGATGAATACGGAGACCCGAAAGAGACAGCCCCGACGACACAAGAACTGGCAGAAGCTTTTGACCGGGAGCACAACGAATTCTCGGGATCTCGAACATTTACCAAGAACCCGGAGATTTGGTCACGCGCAAAAATAGAAAACACGATATATAAATCGGGAGATGGAGACCCGGATCTGTGGCCGATCCTGCAAGCATGGCCCCGGGACATTGTTTTGTATGGCAACAAATCATTGCTCGTTTATGAATACGGAATTTGCGCGATCATAAACCCGGACCGGGACGAGTACATTGTCGGCCATTGCGACTAAGCTGGGGGCATCGAATGAAGTATTACGTTTCTAAATTAGTCGATGGCAAACCATCTCGGCTATATACCGTTTACGATAAATTAAGCGATATCGAGCACGAGGAAGGGGATCGGTTCCTAGTCTTAAAGAAACGACCCGATAAGCATTTTGCCGGTGGTGGGTGGATATCTGCCCCGGTGAGATTATCGGACGGGGAACAACTCAAACACGAGGGAGACATTGTGTTTGCGTCGATCCGGTAGAAGATCGGGAAAAACGAAGACCCCGGCTAATCCCGGGGTTTTTTTTGGATTATCGAAAAATCCGACCGCCTGTAATGCTCTGTGAGCCGTTTTCCGGTCCCACCCCATACAATAGCACCCCCTAAAAACGACACTCCAGGCACGAGTACCCTAGTCGCGGCCGTGACACTTTCCACGGCCGCACCTCGAAAACCCACGCCAGTATTAAAAAAGTGAAACTTGCCGGGCCAAGGCACCCGGTCCACCCACCAAAAATTTTTGGGATCGGTCCGAGATCCCCGGGTATTGAACCGCGAACCGAAAACCGCGCTCCCTGGCACCAGATCCGCGATCCAAGAAACGTGCGTCCTGGTCAAAATGACTTCCACGGACGTGAAAAAATGACTTCCAACGATGGCCCCCGGGACAAAGTGATATCACCACGGGGCAAGGCCCCCGGTCCGGGTCCCCCGGCCAATTGAGGCTATCCGGACGGCCCCGGCTCGAGATCCGCGAGCCGCGATCAGCGCAGGATGGCCCGGCCCGGCGCACCTGTACCGGTGCAACTTTTCCGCAAACAATTACCAAAAAAATAAGAATGGCTTTCACTGGCAAAAAAACCTGCTATTCTGCCCCGAGATCCGTGGTCTGGGACCCCTATGAATCTAGCCTTGGACACTGCCGAAGATACCCAAAAACTCCGCTTAGAACTGCGTCTAAAGCAGTTGGAGAAGGTTGAAGCTTGTCACCAAGAATTTTTACCATTTGTGCGAAGTATGTGGCCTGGGTTCATTGCAGGCCGTCACCACCACATCATTGCCGAGAAGCTTGAAGAGATTGCACAGGGCAAGTTGAAGCGTCTGATCATCAACATGCCGCCGCGACACACGAAATCTGAGTTTGCGTCGTTTTTGTTTCCTGCATGGATGATTGGCCGTAAGCCGGATATGAAGATCATTCAAGCAACGCACACGACCGAGTTGGCTGTGAACTTTGGTCGTAAGGTCAAAAACCTTTTGGAGACGGAGGAGTATCAGGAAATCTTTGAAAGTACGCAGTTGTCACAGGACAGTAAGGCATCTGGTCGGTGGGACACGAAGTCTGGTGGTATGTATTACGCCGTGGGCGTTGGTTCGAACTTAGCGGGACGTGGTGGTGATCTGATTATCATTGACGATCCGCACTCGGAGCAGACTGCGATGTCCGCGAGTGGGTTTGAAAATGCTTGGGAATGGTACACCGCTGGTCCTCGTCAGCGTTTACAGCCTGGTGGCGCGATAGTTCTGGTACAAACCCGGTGGTCCGAGAAGGACATGACGGGTAATTTGATCCGTCAAATGGCTAGGGACCCCCACGCAGATCAGTGGGAGGTTGTTGAACTGCCTGCCATATTACCGAGTGGCGAACCCACGTGGCCCGAGTTCTGGAAACGGGAGGAGTTGGAGAGTGTAAAAGCTTCTATACCCCCGTATCAGTGGAATGCTCAGTATCAGCAAGCTCCAACCTCTGAAAGTCTGGCGATTTTAAAACGCGAGTGGTGGAAGATCTGGGAAGGGGCGAATGTCCCGAATCTTCAGTATGTAATACAGAGTTACGATACGGCGTTCTCGAAACGCGAAACAGCGGACTATAGTGCGATTACGACGTGGGGTGTGTTTTACCCGGAGGAGGCTGGTGGACCGGCGGCTTTGATATTATTGGATGCGAAAAAGGGTCGGTGGGACTTTCCAGAGTTGAAACAGATAGCGTTAGAGGAGTATAAGTATTGGGAGCCGGAGACAGTTATTATTGAAGCGAAGGCTACAGGGACCCCTTTGACTCACGAGTTGAGACAGATTGGTGTACCTGTTGTAAACTTTACGCCGAGCCGAGGTACGGATAAACTGTCGAGAGCACATGCTGTATCTCCGATGTTTGAAGCAGGCATGATTTACGCTCCTGATGAATCTTGGGCACATGAGGTTATTGAGGAATGCGCTGCGTTTCCGAATGGGACGCACGACGACTTAGTGGATAGTACCACTCAGGCGTTGATGAGGTATCGACAGGGAAATTTTGTTAGTCTGCCTAGCGACGATACGTGGGGCGACTACGAAGGTAAACAGATGACGATCACAGCAGAATCCTACTATGGCTGAACGAACTGCCGCCGAAGTGCTGGCGATGTTAGAAGACGAGCTTGCAAAACAGGATGCGGCTCGACAGTTGTTTGAACCAGAACAACCCCCCGAACGAGAATTCGAATATGGAGCGATGCTTGGTCAGGGGGATCAGCAGGTCCCGTTTGATGTCATATCAGATCGTTTATACGACCAGAATCTTTTGGCGGGACTCATAGGGTCTGCAAAAGATGTTTTTACGGGTGAGCGGCGTGAGGTTTTGGAACCAGCTTCGGTAACATACAAGGA
>Ga0208919_1000573_pt1 | contig 24281 bp, 27 predicted proteins | sample 4_EtaG_FD_184076 | JGI IMG/M metagenome (GOLD analysis project Ga0208919, IMG submission 184076) | Marine viral communities from the Subarctic Pacific Ocean - 4_ETSP_OMZ_AT15127 metaG (SPAdes) (version 3) | ecosystem: Environmental > Aquatic > Marine > Oceanic | place: Pacific Ocean | collected...
TTCCAATTCCATTAGTTTATTTATCATAAAAGAACCAACTCCCTTGCCTTGAAAATTTGGATGTACCGCAACTCTTATATCTTTGTTTATACAGCCGACATAGCCGGCTGGTTTATTTTTATACAAACAGATATAGAACATATTACCATATTTTTCCATAAATTTTAAGTGAATATCTTCAGAAATATGTTCTTGTTCTATAAACCCTGATTTAACTTGTTCGTTGTTCCGTAAACAACGGATAAATTCCCAATATCTAGATTTATTAGAAACAAATTTATACTCATCCATTACATTCTCTTAAAAGATCAAAGTGCATTCCACCATTCCAATAAGCTTTCAAATAATCTCTTGATAGTTCCATATTTAAATGCTTATGTAAGGTGGTCCCAATATCAATATACGTATTATTCTCAAATTCTTTATAAAGCTCATATATCAAAACTTCACTTAAACTACTGGCCGAAAACAAAAACACTGCGTTTTCTACTTTTTCTTCTTTAATAAAGTTTTTTATTTTATCAATTAAATGCCAATCATTGATAATACAATTTTCTCCAACTCGAAAGTCTTTTATCACCTCAAAAGGCAAGCTTGAAAAGTTTGCTGTGTTGTTGCATACGACAACAACTTTTTTATCTTTTAGGGTATTAACGAAATGAGTTACAAAAAGTGGATAGTTTGAATTTACTAGTAAATTAGCAAAGGTATAGTTTTTATCTAGGGTACCATATTCATCAAGCATCCAATCTTTAAATTCTGCAGAAGCACAATTGCAATTTTTGCATATCGATCCAACAAAATAATTTTTAGCTTTATGTTTATATGCTTCTAGAAGTTTGTGTCTTAACTTCTGATGTTCTGCATTGGAAGGATCAAAGTCTTTATGATCATTTTTTGTATATCCAAAATTGTGGTGTGTTTCTCCTAAGATAACATGATCATCAGCAAGTAACAATTTTTTATTTTGCATAATTGCTATTTCACCATCGGAAAATCTTGTATAAGCAAAATTTTCATTATTTTTAAGTTTTTCTACTAAAAGAAAAAAATCGTCTTTAAACTTCATTTTTTAATATATCCAATATTTTTTCTGCTGTTTTGCCATCACCATACGGGCATGGTTCATTTTCATCCGGAATGTGGCTTTCGTTAACCCACTTAAAAGCATCTTGAAGATCTCCTGGCTTCATAACCAAAGTTGAAAAAGTTCCCATTCCTTCTACTCTTTCAGTCGTCTTGCGGCAAACAACGCATTTTTTCCTTAGAAATGATGACTCTTCTTGAATTCCTCCACTATCGGTTATAATAAAACGACAGCTGGCTAGCTCATCAATAAATTCATCATAGTTCATCGGCGGAACAACCTTAACGTGTTTAAGCAAATGTTCGTGTTTCTTTACATTCGGATTGGGATGAATTGGTAAAATAAATTCTAAATTAGAATTTTCTTGAGCTAAGATATCAATCTCTCTAAACCACTCTTCCATATTATGATGGTTTTCTCTTCGATGCATTGTAACAATAATTTTGTCTTTATAGGAAACTGTCTTATCAACTAAATTATCTAATACAGTATTTCCTACAACAAATTTACTTCCTAATGTTTTCTCACGAATTAAATTATCATAAGCTTCTTGAGTTGGACATAAATGAATGTCAGCAATTCTTGATACCATTTGACGATTTAACTCTTCAGGATATGGATTATTTAGGTCATAAGTCCGCAAGCCAGCCTCTAGGTGTATTACCTTTAGTTTGCGATGAAAAGCAGCGAGAGCAAGCGAAAACACGGATGTTGTATCTCCCTGAACCAGTACAGAAGAAACACCTTCGAAGACTTCATCATTGTTCATAATTGATGAGACAATAGAATCTAATCTATTCTTCCCATCTTTAATCTCAAGACGACGAATATCTCCCTTTACGTGAGAAAGCAGATCTTTATGTTGGCCTGTAAATAATAACTTATACGGCATTTCTCCATCGAAAGCCTTCAGAAGAGGCTTGATTTTGATGTATTCAGGTCTTGTACCAAAACATATTAAAATCATATCTTTATACTCCTAACTGTATCCCATCCATTCTTTAAACCGTGTTGCACACACATATCTCTTTCTGAAAAGAACTGTTGGTGAGAAACACTTGAATTTGTTGAGGTTGCTTTGTTGTCAATACCCAATTCATTTCCCATAATTGAGCCGTGTAATTGTATATCCTCTGGTGGATGTGGAGGACAGTAGGTTTGTATTCCTCCATACTTTTGAGCTGAATAGGCAAATTGTATGTCTTCACCGTTATCCCAGGTTGGCGGCTTTTCTTTCCATAGGTATTGTAACCATTCTCTTTTGAAAAACCAAGCGTGCCCCACTAAATCAACTCTTGTTGTTTCTTTGTTTTGTGTAGGCCAGCCACAACGATCGTGTTTTACATAAAACTTATCATTAAGCAAGATACCGGCAGAACCCAAAATACCTTCGTGTGTCTTCATAGTATTTAAGCAGTTTTCAAACCACTTTGTTCCAGGCACAGTATCATCATCAAGTATCGCAATATATTCCGTATCTGCCAAAAGTGCGCCGGCGAAACGACCATAAAATTTCCAATTATAATTGTTTTGAAATATTTTATCTAAGTCTAGATTTGAATAATCATAACCTCTATTATCTTCGTGATCGTTAACCCACAGCCACGTTTCTCTTGGAAGAACGGTTTGGTTTTGAATTGCTTTAATTTGCATATTCAAATTATAAGGTCTCCTATAAGAGTTTAAAATTACAGTTATATCTTGTTTAGAAGCATTATTCTTCTTAATAAAAAATGTCTTATTTTTACCGTCAATAACATTTTTGATTTTCTCTAATACTGTCTTTTTCTTTTCTTGTAAAAAATTTACCAGTTCTAATCCAGAATATTCTTTAAACCAATCTTCGTGAGTACAAGCATTATTATTGTTTGTAATAATTTGACAGCCTAACATTTTGGCTTCTACTATTAGACGACAGTATGTTTCTAGCACTTGTGAGAAAAAAACTATTTTCTTATGTTGAGCCATCTCTAACATCAAATCTTTCCAAGATACAGGCCCAACAATATTATATTCTATTTTTTTAACATTACAGAAAGCAACTGCTTTATTTACACCTTTTACTGGATTATTTGAATTAACAATAATTGCTTCTTTGTCTTTCTCTTTAGATACTAGGCTTCTTAAATGCTCTAAATTATCGTCTGTCCACAGACTATACTGTAGATTGACAACATTTTTTGCGTTTAAATTTTGAGAAACAATTTTTGAGTGTAGTGTTGATTGGCAAAAAACTGCTTTTGCATTTAAATAAAAATCTCTGTTAATGATTTGATTTTCAGGAGCTACAAAGTTTTTAAACGGTGATGGATCTCTAGTTTTTAGGTATTTATGATCGTGCTCTATAATCGCGTAATTACAATTCTTTGTTATATATCCTAATAAATCAACAGATTTTAAATTAAGAAAATTACCAATTAAGACAAAATCGCTGCCTATGTTTTTAAGAGTAGTCAGATCTACATTGTGGCTTTCTAGACAAACTACTTCATAGCCAATATCTCTAAAATAATCGATTATTATTTGATTTACTAATTCACCACCGCCATTTACCTTATCGGCAAAAAAGTCTGCTATGAAATATTTCTTCATTAAAAAACCTGAACTTCTTCAAATTCTACAGTTTCCTGATCTTTTAGATTTAAAGAAGCTAATATTATGTCCGTTATCATTTTATTTTGATTTTCTTCAGAAAGATTTTCTTTTATATATTGTTGTAACTGGCCGGCTTGTTTTTTAAACCTACCATAATCTTTATATACTTCACGTAATTTTATTTTAAAAGATCCTTGTTCAGGGTAACACCATAAAGAGTCTTTTATAAGTACTCCTTCCCACGCTACCTGTTCAGGAATTGGAGCTAAAGTATAGTCAACATCTGCAAACATTGCTTTATTTTTAGTTTTGCCTTTTTTATTTTCTATTGGCATATACAAAAAGTCTACGTGGCCACTCCAATCTGGAGCAATTACCGGCATTCCTTCATACGCTGCTTCAAAGAAAGGCAAACCAAAGCCCTCTCCGTGAGTAGTAGAAACAAAAGCTTTTATTTTCGGGTGCTTATAGAGACTGTGCATTTCTTGATCAGACATATCTCCGTGTAATAGGTAGACTTTGCATTTTCTATCTTTATAGTTTTTATTAGCTAAGAGATTTTTTAAACTCTGTTCACACCTATTTCTATCTAATAAAGAGTTTTTAGCAAAATTAGTTTTGACTACTAGGCCTACCTCTTGATCTATGAATTCCTCTACAAACCATTTAATACAGTTTTCAAGATTTTTTCTTGGGCCCCATTGAGCTACCGAAAGAAAATTAAAATCTGTTTCTAGATCGAGTTGCAAGTCCTGATTTGTGAACTCCTTAACAGGGTATGATACCACGCTCATCGGTTTTAGACATTTATAATTTTGTATTTGTTCGCCTGTTGCCTGATTAACGCCACTATATGATGTATTCTGATATACATATTTACTATGTTCTGACGGGATTATAATGTGGTCTACGATATTGCCTTTTTCTAACCACTGAGATGCGACCTTCGTTGTCTCAATCCCGGCAGTAACACCAATATTGACTGGAGCTAAAGCTTCCCATTCATTTGGAATAGATACCTGCACTGACGCGTCAAAATTTCTCATTCCGTGTTTTAAACTGTGGGTTGTTTTTTGAATAATGAAATCTAGCCAAGCACGTTCGTCCGAAGTTTCAGCTGTCCAGCTTGTAGCGCCCCAGCTTAATGGTACCGCATAAATATCTACTTTATCTTCTACGCTTCGCAAGGCTCTCATAATAAATCTAGCGTGCTCTCCATATCCAGACCTTGTTAAAATAGGGCCCCTAACTATTATTTTTTTTCTCATTAGTTAATCTCCATTAGGTGCCAACGTTGGTATCCATTTCTGGATTCCCAGGAGCCCATCTCTTTATGTACTTCTTCTAATAACATTGGCCATTTATTCGAAAGAGTTTTAAAATTATAATTTTTTTCAACGTGAACTTGGCCGGCTGCGCCTAGCGCTTCTCTTTCTTCTTTGCTTTTATTAAACATTTCTATCATCGCTGCAACAACTTGTTCACCATTTAATCTATCTTCATAAATATAAGGAACGTCTTGCGATCCAATTATAGCTTTTGAGCACGGCTCAATACCAATTCCAAACCAATTTTTACCATCAGTTACCTGCTCCTGGAGGCCTCCTGTCATATTAACAATAATTGGGGTGCCGCAAGATAATGATTCTAGTGTTGCAAGGCCAAAGCCTTCAGCGTCAGAAATATTTATTGTACAATCTGCACGGTTATATAACATTGACAATACAGGAGAATCTACTGCTTGAGTAGAAAAAATAACCTCTCCGTTTGTTAAGCCTAACTCGTTAATTATAGCACCTAAATCTTGTCCGTGAGGATCTTTAGGATTTGTATGCATCAACAAACAAGCCTTATCTTTTCCTACCTTTTGAAGGAAATCATTGAACCAATATATTAAAGATCCGCTCTGTTTTCTTCTTGCATTTCTATTATTCCAGAAAAACATAAATTTATCTTTTATTTGAGGCAGCGCCGAACCTACAAATTCGTCTACTTTTTCGGGGTCGTGAGATTTGAAGACTTCATTATTAACAGCGTGTGGTAAATAAGTACTCTTAACATCCGGTGCAACTGTTTTGACGATATCGTCAGTTACTTTGGAGATAGTAAAAATCCAATCGTTTGATTCATACCAAATTTTATTAAATTTTGGATAAGGTTTGTTATCCCATACGTGATAATAAACCATTGGAATGTTCGCCCTAACTTCATTTTCAATTTCCCAAAGCCAGCCAAAAAATCTAGGATCAGTCATAAACCATAAAATGTCAGGTTTGTGAGTTTTCATCACCGACCTAATCATATCTTGATTTCCATAGCCATCGACAGGCACAATAACAAAATCCTCTCCATATGGATCTACTTTGATTGGATTATAATTTATATGCTTCATCGCTCCACCCAAACAAATAAAACTAAATTTACCTGTTTTGAGGCAGCTCTCAATCATATATTTAGTTTGAGTTCCTACTCCGGATGGAGAAAGTGGGTGGTCGCTCAAAACTAAAACTTTAATTTTTTTATCTGTCATTCCTTAACCTTATTTTTTGCAATGCTGTGTCCCATCAAAAGGACAATATTTACAAGATAATTTATTTTTTATAAATCGTTTGTTAAAAATATTATACAGTGCTTTGTTCATTAAGTTAAGGGCATTTTCAGTTTTCTTTGTGCCCGCGCTTACTTCAAATATTTCAATTTGATTTGATTTTGCTGTTCGCTTAAGTAATCCAAAATGTGTTTTAATTTGTTTTGGGTTAATATTGTGTTTTTTGGCAAAAAAAGCTTTATATAATGTAAGTTGATAGGTTACCAACTGATCTCTTTTTTTGCTTTGGTTCCAACCCCAAGAGCAGCTTTTCCAATCAATAATATGATACATATCGCCTTTCTTAATTACGACATCGATAAAACCTTTAAAGTTGAAATCTCGGCTCTCGATTGGTTCATATAATTTTTCTTCTACAGAAACAACTTCATAATCTCCAAAATGCTCTTTTAGGCTAGGGATCAATAAGGGAGCCAGTGTTGTTCCTTGAGATCTCATTTCTTGTACTAAAGAAGTATTTAAAACTAAATCTTTATCTTTTTCTTTTAAAGATTTAAGTTCGTTTAAAAATTGAGTTTCAAAATATTGTTCAGGGTTATCAGCAGTGTTGTCAACCAAAAACTTTTCACTAACAGAATGTAGAGCTGTTCCAAAGGTTGTGAATTCATTACCTTGAAATGGATTTAAGCCATCGATATATTGTAGTTTATGGCGCCAACTACATTCTGCCCAAGTTTTTAATTCCGAATATGATATGTGTTGTTTCATTAATCTTTATCGCTTTTTTGCTCTTGTGCCTTTTGTTCGTGTACTTTTTTCAGATGAAAATTTTGCATTACTTTTTTCGGATGTATCACTTGCAACATCTCGGACTACTGTTTCTTTTGAAGAAGCTGCTTTTTCTATCTTCTTTTTCAAAGCTGGTTTTTTAAATTCTAGACAAATAAGTCTTGTCTCGTCCCTGTGAGCTTTACAGCGGCCTTCAACACGAATTGGCATTAAATTTTTATCTACCTCTTGAAGTACAATTTGATTTAATTCTGCAATTAAATACTGATTTCCTCTTTTCCAATGGCCATATGGCGGTATGGTAATTTTAACACTAATATTTTCTTCATTTTCCTCATCTAGTTCAAATTGTACAGATGTATCTCTTATAGTTTTTGTAAATTTCATTTTATTATCTCCTAATATGCTGTTTGCATAATACTATGTAATTTTTTATAAAGTTTAGGGCTAATCACTTCTAACTCTTTGTGATCTCCCAATATATATTCTTCAAACCCGGTTGCAAAATACTCCCTTAAGGACGTTGCCGCGTAAGGATTAATAAAAAGTCCGTGGTTTGTTAAATTTTGAAACTTTTCATATCCTACCACACTTAAAAGGAAGTTGTCAAGATTTTTATTGTAATCAATCTCTTTAAAATCATATTTTTTTGTGTCGTAGTCAAATGTTCTTAAAATTCTTTCTACCTGTACTCGTTTATTTATAAACTCATCTTTAATTGAGCTATCAAAATATATTTCTTCCTCAAACTTTTCTTCTAAAGCGTGTGAGTACTCGTGCACAATATCGTCTAATATATCGTTTTCGTTATCTTGATTGTTTGAAATGAATAATATATCATTATGATAGAAAGCATTAATTTTTCTTTGAGAAAACATTGGATCATCTAAAATAACAATAGAATTAATTAATTTTCTAAAAGAATGAGGAAGAGCATTTTCAATAGATTTAATTAAGTTTTTTATGTCAACATTATTAGTTAACTTATCTTTAATAATTATCGGAATTGAATTAAATAAAAGATACTCAACGCTTTGTTGTTCTTTTAAGCGTTTAACTAACTTGTTCACTATTTTGAGCTTCCTGAAGGTCCATTAAAGCTTGTTCATAGCCTCTAAAAAAGTTTTCTTCGGCGACAACTAATAAAAACTCTGGAAACTCTTGAGAAACTGTTTCTACTATCATTTCTACGGTAACTTCGCCATTGCCTGGGCCGTGTTGGCTTCCTACATAATCTACCAACCATTTTTTTAGCTCTGTATTCGGCAACGGCACTTCCATTAATACAGGATTAGAATTTTCTTGTGTATTCATTATTTATCCTTTTGATAATACAATATTATTTTAAGGCATATTAAACAAATTGTTAAAGTATTTTTGAAGCTAAAGTAGCAACTCTAGATCTTTCACCCTTTTGTAAGGTTATATGGCCGGCTATTTCGTGCTCTTTAAACTTTTCAATAGCATAAGAAAGACCGTTAGATGTAGCATCGATGTACGTATTATCAATCTGTTCTATATCTCCAGTTAAGATAATTTTTGAGTTCTCTCCAATTCTTGTTACAATTGTTTTAAGTTCGTGTACAGTAAGATTTTGAGCTTCATCAATGATCACGAAAGCATTTGAGATAGAACGTCCGCGTATATAAGTAAGCGCCTCGATTTCAATTGTGCCTTGTTCCATCATCAAAGCCATAGTATCTTTTCTGTCGTCCATTAAAAATTCTAAATTATCCTGTACCGGCATCAGCCAAGGTTGCATTTTTTCTTCAAGCGTTCCCGGAAGGAAGCCAATGTCTTTGCCTAGCGGTTGTACGGGGCGTGACACTACTAGTTTTTTATATATATTTTGATCAAGCACTTGATCTAAGCCCGCGGCAATTGCTAGCAGCGTTTTACCACAGCCTGCAGCACCAATCATTGATATTACAGGGATGTCGACATTCATTAACATATCTAGTGCAAACGCTTGTTCCTTATTTCTAGCTCTTAGGCCCCATATGCCTTTGTTCTTAAATTCATTAACTTTTCTAAGAGGTGTATTGCTATTAATAAATTTAGCCAAAGCGGTATGTTTAGGATCTGAGTTTGACAACAACATCACATACTGGTTCGGGCTAAATTTACCGTTAACATCTTCATCAGTAATATCTTCCCCAGCATAGAACCTATCTACGATCTGATCGTCAACTAAATGGGTCTTAAAGCCCTTATAAAGCTCTTGAATGTCTGAGACTACCTGATCCTCTATATAATCCTCTGAAGGTATCATTAGTGCGTCGCATTTGATACGCATATTAATATCCCGCGAGATAACAATTACTTTTCTTTTTAGATTGTCTTGTTTTTCAGTTAAAGCGGTTGCAACAATCTGATTATCTGCATTTGTTTCATCTAAACCTAAAGGCATTAGATCGGGATCGTACATTTTGACTGATAATATGCCTTTGCCCTTTCCTAAACGAACACCTTTGTGAAGATTACCTTTCTCTCTTAAACCATCCAGAATACGAATTGATGCTCTAGCGTTTAAGCCAACTCCATCTTGTCTTTTTTTGTGTTTGTCTATCTCTTCTAAAACTTTTAATGGAATTACTACATCGTTATTATTGAATGAAAATATAGACTTAGCATCGGTTAAGAATACATTCGTATCAAGCACATAAGTTTTTTTCATTGTTTTCCTTTTGTCGCAAGTATTTATAATACCATGAAATACTTAAAAATCCTTACACTATTATTTTTTCTTGCAAACATAACTAGTTGTGCAACGTCAAATATTCAAACATTAGACCCCGTAGAGACTCTATTAAAAACAACCAAAAGATCTTTTGTTAAGATTGAAGTTTCTGTTTGGAGTCTAAATTGTGTTGATACTAAAAATGGCAAAAAAGAATGTACAAAAGAAAAACTTGGCGGTGCTTGGGGATCCGGATCGGTTGTTAAGTATAAAGGTAAAAAACACATCTTAACTGTAGCTCATATATGTGAAAGTGAAAAAATGAACGCTATGGCTCACATCACGCAACAAAAATTAGTATATGATTTTGCTGCTACAGTTGAAGCGAATAGTTGGAGTTCTTACAACGCAATACCTGTAAAAATAAATCATCGCAATGATATATGTTTGATGGCTGTCGATAATATAGAGGCGCCTTATTTAAAGATATCAAATAAAAAACCAGTTTATGGAGAAAAAATTTATACAATAGCATCGCCGGGTGGCCTGGCTAGAGATGGTATGGTGCCTACTTTTGAAGGCAGATTCCTAGGCATTACTGACAATAGAGCTTATTACAATGTACCCGCAATGGGCGGTTCATCGGGATCTCCGTTAGTTAATAAAAAGGGTGAAGTTGTAGGCGTTACACACTCTGTGTATGCTTACTTCCACCACGTTACAGTATCGACTACTTTTGAAGAACTATGGAGTTTCCTCTCCAAGTAATATTTCATATATTTTAGGCTCTTCTGTTTTATAATGTACTGTTTTAAAATGTGTCCAAGTTGAGCCGGCTATATGGCGAACTTTTGATAATGACTCGCGAAGTCCTATCTCTAGATTCCCGCAAGAGCAAGTACCTTCTTCTATGAGATATAGTTCTTTATCCTCACAGACCGGACACTCTATAATAGTGCGGTATAGGGGTACATATTCTTCCTCTACTTCTTCTTCTTTGAATGTAAAGCCAAGTCCCATATAGTAACTAGGCTACTGGTCGTTTGTATAGAAAAATTCTTTTAAAACTTTTAAATTTTCTTGAGCTTCAGCAAGTTTAGAAGTCCATTTTTTAATTTCTTCTAAAATATTTGAATGGTCTGCGATACCAACACTGTGTTGTAAATATAATTCTAAGGTGGCAATTGCTTCTTCTCTTTGAGCTTCGAAGCTTTTAATTGCTGCTCTATAAAAATGATTATCCGAATTCATTAAACTCATCTGCCCCTTTTGATTTTTCCGTGTACATTATACCAACTCTATACCTAGGATTGATTTTTTGTATTCTTTCTTGTAATTTTTCTACCATATAAAATTCAACAGAGTTTGGCGAACTTATATGTTCTCTAACATAGACTGTCTGTACGTCTCCATCATAATGACAGAAGTCAAACTCTACATTATAATTTATAAAACAATCGACTGATTCTTCTTTTGTAATCTCAATCAATTGTTTGATATCTTTAGTTTTTGATTTACCCATTAGGCAAACTTACTGTTAACTTTAATAACATCCCAGCTACTATTGTTATGTCTTTTATTTAAATCAACTTTATAAACGTGTGCTCCAGGTAAAGCTTCAGCAAAAGTTTTAGCTTGTACTTCTAAGGTTTCAGACCGTTGCGTTAGTTGATCAAAAAAAACAAAGTAATATAATTTATCTTTCATTTTAATCCAATAATAATTTTTTATTTTCTTGTTTTACTTCGGAAATTTCTTTTTCCATAATAAATTCTTCTAAATGCATTTCTGCCAAATGCGGATATTTTTTAATCACTTCTTTGAGGGTCAAATTTTCCTCCGCCATTATCTCTTTTATTTTTTTTGCTACGTTTGACATTCTTCTTTTTCTCCTTTACAGGTTCAAAATCAGGATGAAGCCTTGTCTTGACTACAAATTGATTTCTGGACGGCAGAAAATGAACCTTTGCTTGCATACCTTTATGGCTATCATTATCTTTCCAAATACGCAAAAGCTTATTACGAATTGCATCGGCAGATTCGTATGTTGGGTGAAACGACTCCTTTTTCCACGGTTTATTAATTTTTATCTTTACCGTTTCTTCTTGTTCTTCCGACATTTTAAAATCCTTACTTACTTTGTAAAGTTTTGACGACGCGGTTCATATCGTTAGCTACTTGTGTTTTAAACGTGCCAACTTCCGATCGAAGTGTAGCTAGTTCGTCGACAAGCTGGCTGATTCTATTTGTTAGACGGTTAATTGTTTCTTTCTGTGCAACGACAGTTTTACTAAGTTCTGCATTAGTCATTTCTGACCTCCTTTAATATAAGATTAATATAGCATAGAAATTATAAGATGTTAATCTTTAATAAACCAATTTTCTGTTTCAAATTGTTTTAAGAGTTTTCTTAATTCGTTTTTGTTGATGCCGAGTAGTGCAGCTGCTTCATTTTTTGTACGACAAGCACTATGGGCGTACTTCAAAACAGCATCTTTCACAATTGTTGGCAATTCTTTCCAGAGGTTAAGGCCGTAGAGTTTACCGTTTACAGCATTTGCTGCTAATTCTAGACGAAGAGCAATAATCTCTTCGATAGTTAAAGAAGAAAGCATTACTTCAAAGTCAGTTGTAATTTTAGCCTCAGACTTTAATTTGTTTGAGATAGAATAATAGTCTTGTCCGGGTTTGGAATATTTTTTTCTTTTAAATTTCCACATTTAATATTAAAGACCAAGAATTTTTTCTACTGCTCTTGCTTGATTAGCTTTTCCGGCTAGAGGAGCTAACTGACTGGCCTGCTCATCAGTAATTTCATTATTTTCTAAAGCTTTTTCTATTAATCCAGCATCAAATCCATTATCGCCAGATGCAGTAGCTAAAATTTGTAATTTATATCTTGCTCTAGATTGTTCTTCTCCACCTTTTCTTTCTGGTGACTGGGGGCGGACTGCTTGATCTAAATGTTTTTTAAATATTTCTTTTGCTGTTTTGATACCACCTTCTTTAAACATTATTTCAGATAACATATTTGATGCCATTTCCCTTTCAACACCATTGCTTTTAAGAAAATTAATCATTTTGTCTAATGCGGCCTTTCGAACAACCTTTCTATCATCTTGGGCTGCGGCGCGGAGATCATTAGCATTTGCAGTAAACTGCGCAACAATTTGGTTTCTTTCAAAATTATCAGATGCTGCTACTTGTGTTGTCGGACTCATCGGTGCAGCCATCGCAGGTGGGGCAGCTGTTGCTCCAAGTCCCATCATTGCAGCTCCCAAAGCGGCCTTTTGGCCAGCGCTTCGTATTGAATCCATAAAGCCTTCGGCTAAATCTTTGCCGTATGCTTCAACAAGAAAAGTTTTAAACTCTTCTTCATTAAGTTTTCCTTCAGCAAACAATTTAAATTCATTTGTTTCTTGAATCTCGTTAATTTTTTGTTCAAACAAGACCTCTTCTTCATAGCGATTAAAGCGCTCCATAATTAATTTCATATTTTTCATTTTATACTCCTAAGCCAAGTTCTTTTTCTTGGTCAACTGTTTCCGGGGCAACTTCTGCACTTTCTGCTTCTCTGTCCATCTGTGTGGGATCATAATCTGGGCTAGATGGCTCTTCTACTGGGCTCATATCATTTTCAAATTTATCAAAATACAATTTAGTATTTGTTAATAGATAATCATAAAATAGTTTTTGGTCTTCCGGGCTTCCAGTTAATTCATCGTAAGCTGATACCATCTGTTTTGAAATTTTGTTAAAGGTATCAAAAGCAGCATTTCTGCCAACTTCATCTTCGCCTTCAATTCCAAAAACTTCTTTTTCATCTTCAGGTGTTGAAGGATCATCACTCAACTCAGCTTCCTCATCGGCTTTTTCTTTATCAGAACGAATATCAATAAAATCAGGATCATCTTCGACTTTTACTGAAAGATCAACATCTTCTAGTTCTTGTTCTGCTAATGTAATGTCAACTTCACTATTAGCTTGTGAGGTAACTTTTAAAGGCTCAATTGTATCTTGTATTGCTTTAAGAATATGATTTCTAAAAGATTCTCTTTGGTCTTTAGATGTTGTAAGCGTTTTATAATCATCTTCTAAAGTTGGAATAATATTTTTTAATAATTTTTCAAGAAAGTTAATACCTGTTGATTTATGAGGAGCCGGATCAGAATCTCCAGTCGTCGTTCCTTCTTGAAGAATCATTTTGCGAATAACTTTTCTTAAACGTTGTTCTTCTAAAACTTCTTGTTTTTTTTCATTCTCAATCTTTTGATTGATTTTTTTAATTCCCTCGCGAATAATCTTACGCAAGCGAATTTCTTCATATATTTCGTGTCTATTCATTTGTTCCATCCCTTCTCTAATTAGTCCTTCGTTCTCGTTTCCACCGCTATAGCCAACTACAGCACTAACTCCAGATTCTTCTTCAAGTTCTTCTACTTCTTTAGTATTTGGGTCTTCATCAGGTGAATCGATAAAAGGAACGCTTACACCTTCTTTTCCTTTATCTTTAAGTTTGCTTATTTTTTTAGTTTTTTTCTTTTTTTCATCAATCATCACTTCTTCAATTAACCGAAGAAAGATGCCGAGAGGCATTCTCTCCACCTCCTCCTTAAGTGTACCAGATTCAAACTTTTCTTTAAAGAGATTAAACAAGTCTTCGTCAAAGAAGCCCATAACATTTGCAAATAATTGCTGATCTCCATCTGCTAATGCTGCACGACAAGTTGTGCCGCACATCTCGCCGTATCCAGCGATATCTAAGGATACGTGAGGAGCTACAACTAAATATCCGTGCTCACCAAAAGGTCTAAGATTCTTTATGTTTGATTCAAACTCTTGGAAATAAGTGGGTCCGCCACTTTTCTTTTCTCCAACACGAAAACGTGGATCTCCTTTCATATCTTTTTGGCCAACCATAAAAGCAACAGCTGTTGTTTCTGGATCATAACTGCCTAAAATTTCTTCTGCTTTATATGGATTTCTGACTTGTACAATTTGACTTTCTGGAACTCCTTGAGCTAACATTGCCTCTTTCTTTTCTTTAAAGTTTAACGGAGATTTTGGAGGATCAACTTTATCTGAAGTCGCAATATAAACATTCTCTTCACCAAATTGACTTTGAAGCCATCTAAAAGCTTCTGCGTGATGTCTTCCCATCGGCTGAAATCTACCAGGATAGATAGCGACAACATTTTCGATTGTATCACCGTCAGCTTCTGATAACAACTGTCCTTCTACCATTGGCGGAATGCTGCCGCGGCCATATTTTAATCCTAACAATTGATTCATTGGAGCAAAATTACCTGTAAATTTATATGTATAGCCATCGTAATCAAAGACAAAGCCTTCCGCTGCGGTTGTAATATTTTTTTCAATATCTTTAATTTTTCTCATCTGTTTATCAAGAAGCGCCATCGCTTGTTCGTTTTCAGAAGCTTTAATTTTTTTTCTCATAGCTTTAAGTTTTTTTTGTAAACGTTCAACTTCTGGTCTTTGATCTAAAATAAATAGAGATTCTAGGTTACGAATCATTTCAACAGAAAAATCGTGTACTACATCTTCTAAAGGCTGAATTGCGTTTTGAAGAATTTTATTAGAATTAGAAACTAGCATACCTATTGTTTCTTTTTGCGCTGTATCAAGATCTTTTTTAATAGTAAGAATTTTAATTCCTTTTAATCCTAATATTTTTTTGACAAGCATACTTTCTTTTTCTTCTGGAAGATTAATCTTGTTTCTAATCGCTGGCAATATACGAGCAACAACGTATTCTCCAACTGTTTGATTATCTGATATTCCAGCGTCATCTAATATACGATTTAAACGCTCAAGGGCGTAATTTAAATGTCTACCATCTGACAGGCCTTCGAGGCGGCGAATTGCGTTTATTTGAACTTTAAATTTTTGGTTTGTAATTGCTCTTTGCATTTGATCTAAAGAATTTTCTAATTTAACTGCTGAGGGACCAACATCAATATCTAAAACTTTGCCAGTTTTTAAATCAACTGCAAAATGGCCAACTCTATGAATATTGAGAAGCTTATTATCATAATTGACAACATTAGGATTTCTTGGATCTTGAACTTCAGCATTATAAAAAACAATATAATTAACACCATCACCAAATATTTCTCTTTGAGTTTTTCTTGGCAATGAGCGCGCCGCTAACTCAAAAGCTTGAAATGATTCATTAAATGCTTTTTCAACAGTGTCGCGACCACCGAATTTTTTAGCTAAACCAGCAGCATCTAAACCGCCTTGCATAACATTTGATTTGTTACGAGCAGCTTTAGCTTTACCTTCAACAACATTATAACCAACAAACAAATTTTGTCCGTCAGTTTTCTCTGTTCCTTCAAGTTCACCACTAGCTGCAGCTTTAAAGATATCCATCATCGTAGAAAATTTTAGATTTGGATTATCATAAAGATGAGACATATGTCCAGCAACACCACCCATAATTATAACCTCTTATTTAGTCCATTTGTTTGCAAGTCTTTCAAAAAGCATCTGATCTTTCTTCGAAGTAAAGCTTTCTTTAAGTTCTTCCTCTTCTTCGGAACATTCACAAGGATCTTTATCACACTTTGAACATTTCTCTTCTTCTGATTTATTTTCAGAGTCTGCGTTTTTCTTTTTTTGATAGGCTTTTAATCCGGCAGGAATTTCACCTTCTTCAACAATTTCTTCGTTGACTGCTTCTTCTACAGTCTCTTCTTCAATAGTGCTTCTTTCTTCTAATACTCTTTTAATAGTATTCTCTAAAACAGTTTTAAGCTGTTCATTCGTTAAACCTTTCATTTTTTTGTTCTCCGTTAAATTTTGGTTTTGCTGAGATTTGAGATAGTCTTCGAAGTCTCTTACTAAAAAACCATTTCCTAGTAAATAGGCTTCTCCTTCCATTCGTCTCATATGTGGATCTTTTTGAGCATATCCTTGCTCTAGTGCTTGTGCTTGGTCAAATTCACCTCTGCAGTTCTGTGCGTGATGCACTAGCTCGTGTGAAATTGATCTTAACATATCTTTAGGATGTCTGTTATCTACAAAGACTGTAATTTCCATTGAGTTTGGATTATAATAAGCTGTCTTACCCCAAGGATCTTTAGAGTTTTCAGGATCTGATACGAGGTTTAGCTTTGCGTCTTTATTAAAATTTAATTTTTGTTTGACGTAAGGATAAAAACGTGCTACAATATTTTCTAGTTGACTAACATCAACATTAGAATTATTAGTTATTACACAATTTTCTTTTATTAATACTTCATTAATAGATTTATTTTTATTTTTCCAATAAGAAGATCTTTTTAATTTATTTATTTGAAAGTCTACTTTTCTTTTAAATTTATTATAATATTCTAATTGTCTAGCAGTTAACTTTTTCTTATTATGTAATTTAAAAGCCACAGTTTGACTAGCTTCTAATATTTCTTTATCTGATTCGACTGTTTTCTTTGTTACTTTATACATTTTTTTGCCATAAAGATAATCATTAGTAACAGGTTTTTTTGCTGCAGCTGCAGCTTTTTTTATTGCGGCGTTCTTTTTAACTTTTTGAAGATCATCTTTAAGTCTTTCAATACTAAAATTTTCTAGTTTAGTTAATAATGTTGCGAAGTTTTCAGGTTTAAGTTGATATTTAATATTTTTTTCATACATACTGTATGAAGCGTGTAATTTTCTAATTTCTTTTTTAAGAATTTTGTTTTCTGGAGTGTTGATTCTTTCGTCGTTTAAAAAATCAGTTGTTTTTTTAACAAGCAAACTTATTGTATTATTGATCTTTTTTGTTAACTCATCAATCATTAAATTACGCATGCGTATAATCTGATCTTCGGTGTGATTTTGATTATTGTTAAAGCTCTTATCAAATGTAATTAATAAATTTTCTACATCAGCGCCCTTTACTAATCCGTATGCCTTTATAACTTCTGTATCTTCAGGGTCTAAATATTTAGGTTTATATTCTTCGTTTATAATATTTTCATCCAACCCTACATCTACTTGACCAGCTAATTTTTCCGCTTGGTCTTTAGCAACTTGTGTAGGGCTTCCAATCGATCGATCTTGGCCTATAACTGCTAATCTATAGATTTTTTTATCGAAGGCATTGGACGCGTCCATAATAGTATCAGTGATAAGAGGCGTAAAACTTTTATACGCTGCGCCGTAATTATCTTTCGCATTTGATAAGCCATCTATTACATCTTTTGGATCCTCACTTCTTATAGCGTCAGCTTTGGACTTGACAATATCTGACATATATGTTATAATCTTTTCTACTAGATTATCTGTTACTTTAAAGACTATAAACAAGCCTTTTAAATTTCTCACTAAGTTAGGATTTTTAACTAGTGTTTTTGCAGGATCTTGTTTGTTTTTTCCAATACCGGCTATAGAAGCTTCTAAATCTTTATTAAACTGTTTTGTAAGACTTTTGGCATTGCGTAATAAACTTTGTATTGTAGTTAATGCTTGCCTCTTTTCTTGAAAATCAAAAGGATTGAATTTAAGAAGTAAGGTGTGCTTTTCTTTTTCGGTCAGTTCGCGACCTAATTCTTCTTCTTTTTTCTTTATAAGTTGATTAATTTTTTTATTTAATTCTAAATCTTGTGCTTCTAGATCTTCAGATACAATGTCTGCTAGCAAATCATCACTTGTAATTTCTTCAACTTCATCTTCGACTTGAACGGCCAAATTAATATGAGTGTTAACTAGTTTATCAAGTCTTATACCTGGTATATCTGGATTATTTTGTATAACCGCCAGAGCTTGCTTTGAATTTGAAAGAATTATTTTAATTTCTTCCCATAAACCATCAAGATTATAATCTTTACTAATGGCTTTACGATGAGCTGCGATTAACTGAACTACAATTGGAAGTTTGTCTGGAGAGTATTTTGTCGCTAATAGTCTTTCTAAACTTTCTAGATTTTTCTTTCTGTCAGCGGAAGCTTCAGCTTCTTTATCTACTTTTTCAATATCTTGTGTATCATCATCTGATATTTCTGTTTCGGATTCAACTTCGCTTATAAGAACTAGCGTTTGTTTTTTCGTAGCTTCGTTGATTTTTATTTTTATTTTCATCAACTTCCTCCAAAGCCTGCAGGCGCAGATTTAGATCTCTTATAATTAGGCTTAATTTTATAAGGTGTTGAATTTTTTTGTTTTCCTTGACCAATAAGCCATCTCTTCTTTAAACAATGTCTTTGTTTCATACGCCTTTGAAAATTTGCTTCCTCCAATACGGGGTCAAATATTTCATTTACTTCGTCTTCTAAATTATTAATCATAATTTTTAAAGTTCCACGAACATCTTTGTGGAGTGACATTATTTTATCATATGACTTAGCAATTATTTTATGTAATAATTCAATATGACCACTTCTTCGCATTAATTTAAAAGCCATATTTTCGGGAGAATAGACTCCTTCATCTGCTAAACCGGCTCTTCTCATTTCTTTAATCTTTTCTTTAAGCTTCTTTGCTGTCTCCATTGCTTTAGGATATTCTCTAGATTCAAAAAAATCGTAAACTCTTTCAATTTGATCAATTAGTTGATTAGCTTTTTTCTTTGTTGTCTGCAAATCAACTTCAAACTCTGCTTTTGTTGGCTCATCAAGCCAAGCGTTATTTAAAACTGAATATACGCCGGCGGCCATATGAGGTTCTTTTTCATTTTGAATATAAATTTCAACTTCGTGATCATTCATACGAATATTATGCTTATTGTTCCAAACAAATATTTTGCCTCCAAAGTATTCTTTAACCAGATCTTGGTCTTCATCAACTTGTGAAAAATCTAAAATTAAATGAAGATCTATATCCGAATATTTTGACCAGTTGTAGCTGGCAATTGAACCAGTAATTGTAATATCTTTTAATTCTACTTCCTCTGGAAGATTTAAAGACTCAAAAAAATCTTGTGCAATTTGCAGTAATTTTTGTCTGATTGATTTTCTTAAAATCAATTTTCTACCCCAAAAGTTTTTATTTAAAGATTCTTTTGGCACTAGCGATTGTAAATCAATCTCTGCTTCTTTTTTAAATTCTTCCCAAAGTTTGTTCATTTAAGATTATCCAACTTGCCTTCTAATCGTCCGACAACACGCAAAATTTCAGTGTTGTTATCTTTAATTTTATCTATATCTACTTGAATCGATTCAATATCACGTTCAAGTCTTTCAATTTTATCTTTGTCAACATTTTGAACCCAAAAAATAATTCCGGCGATCGCCGTTATAACTGCTACTACTAACATAATATATTCGCGAGCCGTTTCTACATTTAAGTTGTTACTAGATGTCATTTTTATTAATACCTTTTTTTGTTTTTACTCTTTCTTCAATTCTTTTTAAACGATTGATAATTTTTCTTTGCTCTATTTGAGGTTTGCTAATCTTAACTTTGTTTGATCTGCTGTTAGTTTCTTTAGTCATTGCTAAGACTGCAAAAGTACATACTGAGCTTAGAAAAAAAACAATAGATAAAGCTAAAATTATATAACACATTCTACCACGAGATAAATTACATAGTTTGGGCATAACATTATAAATAGTTTTATCTTGACTAGAATATTAAAGTATATTAATATATTGTAAGTCTTTTAACTAGTTAAAGTTAGAGGGCCCTTACAATGTCGCAGCCAAGACTTAAAAAAGTTTATTCTAAAAAAAGAATAAAAATTTTATTATTTATCTTGGGGTCGACATTTTTTATGTCTTATTGTGTAGACGCCGTAGACGGTATGTCTAATCAAAATATTACAGCCAATTTAGATCAAGATACTAATAATGATATTGAGGATATAGAACTAACTCCTTGGACACCCGAACCTGAACCCCCTCCACCAGAGTGTATTGAGTGCAAATGGTATTTCTGTCCTCCATTAAACGAAGTATGGAAAAAAGAAATATGTTTTAATATTTGCGAAGATCCTAATGTACTGCATTCAGAGTCTGATTGTATTCAGTATATGGAATGTGATCCAGCGCAATATCTTATTGATGAAATATCTTGTATTACAGAGGATGGCTATCCTGGTACTCAACAAAAAGTTTGCAACAAAGGCTTGATACAGTATACTGATTGCATCACAGACTGTAATGAAGAATTATGTAACTATGAAGATGACGATTGCGACGGAGAAATCGATGAAGGCCAGTTGAACGAGTGTAATGAGTGTGGAGTAGTTCCATCAGAAATATGTGATGGGATTGACAATAATTGTGATGGTACTACTGACGAAGATCTAATTCAGCCGTGCAGCACTGCTTGTGGTGTAGGTTATGAGATGTGTTTTGATGGTAACTGGATATCTTGTAATGCTCCTTCCGTAAATGAAGAGATATGTGACGGTCTCGATAACGACTGTGATGGTGCTATAGATGAAGATCTAAATTGCGTTTGTACGATACAAGACATTGGAGTGCTATTTCCTTGCCAAGAAGATCCATTACTCTGCGGCCAAGGCTATAAAACGTGCGAATGCATTGATAAAAATTGCACTCAACTAACAATGACAGATTGTTATGCTTTATGTTATTGGATTCCTCCTACTGATCCTTCTGATATTTGTGATCCTTCAATCGGAATGCCACTAAGTGAAGAAGAATGCAATAACTTTGATGATAACTGTAATCAATTAATTGATGAAGATCTATATGCTTCTTGTTATACGGGCCCTGAAGGCACCTTAATGGTTGGAATTTGCGTTCCGGGAGAAGTTACTTGTCTGGAAGGCACTTGGGGCAATTACGATGATGATGAAGACTTTATTCCTTATTACTGTGAAGGAGAAGTTGTGCCTCAAGAAGAAATTTGTAATGGGTTAGATGATGATTGCGATGGGATAGCAGATTGGGGTGAAGAAATGAAGGAAACGGATGTTCTTTTTATTGTAGATTGGTCAGGCTCAATGGGCGATGAAATGGACGCTGTAATGATCGCACTTAATCAATTTGCACAAAGCTTTAGTGATGAAGAAGTTATCAATTGGGCTTTTATGAGGGGCCCAGTTTCTCACGGTATCAACGATGAAAGATTGGAACTTTTTCAAGATCTAGTAGGGTTTAGTGATTTTCTAGCTAGTTTAAGCACAATGGGTTCTACAACTGGCTGGAATGGTAATTCTACAGCTTTTGAAATGCTTTTAGACGCTATTTATTTAGCAGTCAACAATATTACAGCAAACTTACCAAAAGCAATTGCTGATTTAATGTGGGTTGGCCAAAGTCCAGGCATTGGCCCAAATGTAGTTGAATCTTCGCCACCACTACAAAAATTTAATGTTAGTTGGCGCCCCGGAGCTAACCGAGTAATCATTGTTTTTACGGACGAGAACCCTCAAACCTACCTAGTACCTAACTTAAGTCTGTTAGACGTTAAATCAGCCATCTCTGGTACCCCACAGCTTAAGTTATATACCTTCTCGCGAAATGCTGGTGCGATTCAATGGAAAGATTTAGCTGCGACTGGAAATGGCAAGTGGTTCTATCTTACAAACGACCCTACTTTAATGTATGCTAACTTAATGGAGATTATCGATGAGGTTTGTCAGGGTGGTTCAAGTGAATGATTAAAAAAATAATAATTTTATTATTATTCGTAATTTTTTGTGTTACTTGTGGGAGTCACAACTCAACTGTTTTTTTAAATAACGATTATAAAAAAATATATAGAAAAGCATTGTGTGATCCTAAAAAGCCTTTTCCTCAAATGATTATAATTCCATATTTTAATCGCGCTAGTCAAATAGTACCTAATTGCGAAACATATCCTGTTGGAGAAGTAGCTTTAGCATTTTTTATTTTTTACCATCAATGGCTAGAGTACTTTGGAGATGATAATTTAGTAATAAGAGGAATGTTAGAAAAAGTTATGATTCAATGGGATACAAAAAAGAAAGTCGGCGTTCGAGGATTTGACCTTGATGGTAAAAGAATAGCAGAAAATAGATATGTTATAGGCTTAGTAGAAACAAAAAATATGATTTGGCTGTGGCAAGGATATAACCATAAAATTTCTGAGAGTGCTCTGATACACGAACTAGTTCACTTGTCTCTTATAACACTTAACGGGCACGGAGACTCCGACCACGAAGGCCTCAAATATAGAGGTTGGACAAAGCGTCATACAAATATGATTATTGAAGCAAAACAAATGTTGAGAGCCTTTGAATTGTAATAACTACTTATAGTAGGTTATTGGAATTACTATATGTTTAATAAAATATTTGAAGATTATCGCAACTTTTTAACCGAAGACGACGAAGCACTTCTTGTTGAAGGAAGAAAAGACGTTGCTTTGTCTCGTGCTATCAAAGGTATTGATGATGAAGCTTTTAAAGACATTGCGTCGGCACAAATGGAAAGACTTCTTGACGCAGATCCTTCCGGTAAACAAAAATATGCTAACTGGTTAGCTGGACAAATCAACAAGGAAGTATTTCGTTCTATAAAATATGTTAAAGATCAGCTCCGCGGAGATATGATGGTTGCGGATTATATAGATTCGGTTAGAGCTTCAGTTGAGCGTACTGGTAGGGAATTAGCAAGAATGCTTCCGAAATACCATAAACTAGCAGAAAGAAATCTTATTGATCAAAATATCAACAAGTATGATGAGCATACAGATTGGAGCTACGATACATATCAGGCAGAAAAAAAGTTTGAAGAAAGAGAAAAACTTAAATCAATGGAAGCGGAAGCCAAACAAACTATCGAAACTCTTATCGACGATGAAGATTACACGCTAAAGAGACCAGATTCAACTGCTGCTTCCTGTATTTTAGGTATGGGGGCCCAGTGGTGCATCGCCGCTACAAAAAGTCAAAATTACTTTGATCAATATACTCGCGAAGGCAAAGCATTTTATATTTTAGAACTGCGTCACTTGCCAATAGACGATGATTTTAGAAAGGTTGCTTTACAATATGATGCAGACCGTGACAATGAAAGTGCGGAACCTAGTCTTATTTGGCATAGCCCAAACGAAACACAAGATGATGATGATGTAAGAAGCGCCATTCGTTCAAATCTATTAATGAAAGGCTTTTGGAACTCACAAAAAAACCTTAAAGCATCAAAAAAATATTATAATAAAGGTAAACGCGGTGATATGAATAGGCAAGAGCTTGACACTATTCTGCTAAATTTAAATAATCAATTAGACAAATACCAAATGGCACATATAGCCGATGACGGAGAAATTCAAACCAGACCCGAAATTCTTAAGAATCTTGAAACATATATGAAAGCTGCTGATTTAGATGGCGACGATTTAGATGACTTAATTGAAAACCTAGACGAATTAGTCTGGGAAGAATGGTCAACTATTACTTATAGTGCAAGTGAACACTTTGATGATAATCCAACCGGTGTTTCAGATGCTGATTATGATAGAGAGATAGCTGAAGCAGAACTAAAACATTTTGATGTCTATGTTGAACGCGATGCCGATGGAGAAGGAAACGATTATATCAACGCCGGCGGCTCTTTTGATTTTAAACATGAGGATCTTGTAGATCAAAACCTTGATATGAGTGAGGTAGAAAATTTTCTCTCAAAAGCATTAAATGACGA
>Ga0208919_1000576_pt1 | contig 24164 bp, 33 predicted proteins | sample 4_EtaG_FD_184076 | JGI IMG/M metagenome (GOLD analysis project Ga0208919, IMG submission 184076) | Marine viral communities from the Subarctic Pacific Ocean - 4_ETSP_OMZ_AT15127 metaG (SPAdes) (version 3) | ecosystem: Environmental > Aquatic > Marine > Oceanic | place: Pacific Ocean | collected...
GCAAAAGCAGAAATACAGAAAAAATCAGGCGGGGCTGGATCTACGGGCTCTGATCTTGAGAACTTTTTACATCTTGAGAAATTAAAACAAGCTGAGATTGAGCTTAAAGATATGTTGATTTATCAAGGACGAGCAAATCTATACACTGATTTTTTGAGGTTCCAAGCAGAGGCCAAGCGCAATCGTGATGAGGCGTTGGAAGCACAGAAGAAAGCAAGGGTGGCAAGACAAAAGAAAAACGCTGATATCGTTAAGTCTGTGGTCATTGTATTTATGTGTTTGTTGGGATTGGGTGCGGTCGGTGGTTTTGTATATTGGCTCTCTACTCTGAGGGCAGTATGAGTGAATTGAAAAAATATGACACAAATGAAAACGGCATTATCGATCCGCATGAGCTTGCTGTTCTTGAGTTGGAAGATCGAAGGCTTAAAATTGCTGATGATAATTCGCAAAGGGATGCAATCAGAAAAATGGCGTGGTTTGCGCTGGCTGGTCTATTGTTGTATCCCAGTGGTATTTTTATATGTAGCTTTGTTGGACTTGATAAAGCGGCTGAACTCATTGCTGACATCGCGGGGACGTATTTTATAGCCGTGTCTGCGTTAGTGGCATCGTTCTTTGGTGCATCGGCGTATCAAGCGAAGAAGGAAGCTAGGTGAGTGATCTATGTTTTTGCGCTGATAGTTATGACTGCTGAAGGAAAAGTCATACCTGATAAGAAGGCATATTTTTATTCAATTAATCGATGCAACTATTTTGCAGAACGAGTCAGTCGTACACGGTATAACTACTGGACAAAGCGTAAAGTACAGGCGTATTGCATACCAGAGTGGGTCAATCCAAAGAATACGAAGATACTGAAATGACATGGATTTTGATGCTCATAACAATAGAAGGAAGTATGTTCTATATGAGCATAGTTGATGCGTTTCCGACTGCTAATTCGTGTATGCAAGAACGTGCAGAAGGAGTGATTAGGTTGGGCAAACCAATCATCAATTATCAGTTAATTTGCATCCCGACAGATCAGTTAGGAGAAAACACATGATTTTAGGCGTATTAGGAAAAATATTAGGGAGCGAGACAGTCATCAAGAAAGGTATGGATTTGATTGATGACATGCACACTTCTGAAACTGAGTCGATTGAAGCGAAGACACAAGCCAAGGTAGCTTTGATGAACTCGTATGCTCCGTTTAAAGTGGCTCAGCGATATCTTGCGCTGATGTTCGGTTTGACTTATGTATCTTGTTTTATCATAGTTCTTGCCATGACACTAACTGGGAAAGGAGACCCGTCTTCTGTATCCCAGGTCATGGAGCAGTTTCAAATTAATTATGCGATGCTTTTAATTTTAGGTTTTTATTTTGGTGGAGGCGCAATAGAGTCCTTCACCTCTGGAAGAAAAAAAGGTAAATAAGGAGATTATTTGACTACAGACATTGATATTGTACAATTTGTGTTCAAGACGGTTAATGAACGTAAAATACAAGTTCTAAACATTCTTGAAAATAATGGCATTCAATCTATGGAACAATATGCCACTTTGATGGGTGAGTTAAACTCACTGAATTATGTAAAACAGGAACTCTCGAACCTGCTAGAAAAACAGGAGCGCCTAGATGACTAGCGATACAGCAAGCATTTCTCATGTATATGAAGATCCGACCTACCGATATAACTCGGTTTTAAACCCGGACTTAATAGATAAACCTCTCTTAGACCGTATGCCACAACCAACAGGCTGGCGATTATTGGTTCTCCCATATCGTGGTAAAGACACGACTCGTGGTGGAATTGCACTTCCAAATCAAGTTTTAGAGGACGGTCAAATACAGACTGTAGTTGGATATGTGCTTAAAGTCGGTCCTCTTGCATATCAAGATGAACAAAAATTTCCCGAAGATCCCTGGTGTAAAGAAGGGGATTGGGTAATTTTTGCAAGATACGCAGGATCTCGATTTAAAATAGATGGTGGGGAGGTAAGAATCTTAAACGATGATGAAATCCTGGCAACTATTTTAGATCCAGAAGATATTGTTAGTCTATGAGGTTGTTATGAACGAAGAAAACGAAAATTTAGAACTAGATTTAAGTGATGCAGAAGAAACTGAGGTCACTATTGAACAAGAAACAGATACGGTAGAAGGTGTTACACAAGATTCAGATTCAGATGAATACAAAGAACATGAAACCGGCGTACAAAAAAGAATTGATAAACTTACGAGAAAAATGCGTGAGGCAGAAAGACGCGAACAAGCTGCAATTGAGTACGCCCAAAATGTTCAAAATGAATCTAATCAATTAAAAGCACAAGTCCAAAACCTGGATACAGGTTATTTAAATGAGTATGGTGCTCGGGTAACAAAGGAGCAGGAGTCCGCAGAACAAGATCTTCGTCGGGCTGTAGATTTAGGGGACTCTGAAGCTGTTGTAAATGCTCAAAAAACATTAATGGACATTGCTATACAGAACGATCGATATCAAACTGCGCTAGCAAGAAAACAAGAACAGCAGCAGTATGCTCAACAACAAGCTCAAGTTCAGCAGCAGCAACCGCAGCAACCGCAGCAACCGCAGCAACCAGACCCTAAAGCAACAGAATGGGCAGAAAAAAATACTTGGTTTGGCAAAGACGACGCTATGACTTTTGCTACTTTGGGATTACATCGAACACTTGTTGAGAAAGAAGGGTTTGACCCGAAATCAGATGATTACTACAATGAAATGGATAATAGGTTACGCGTAGCGTTTCCTCACAAGTTTAACGAGACCGGTAGAAGACCATCCCAGACGGTTGCCGGAGTATCTCGCACAGCAGGATCTGGGCGAACAAGTAAGGTCCGACTCTCCCGGTCCCAGGTTGCAATAGCCAAAAAATTAGGGGTGCCGCTGGAAGAATACGCAAAATACGTTAAGGAGTAAGTTATGACCGAGCAGACAAAAATGAGCGGTCAAAACCGCACCTCACGCAATAACCAGACCCGAGAAAAAACGGCTACCCGTCGTCCTTGGGCACCACCATCCGTATTGGATGCTCCCGAAGCACCGGAAGGGTTTAAACATCGGTGGATTCGTGCAGAAGCACGCGGGTTTGATGATACTAAAAATATCTCGGCCCGAATGAGAGAAGGATGGGAATTGGTTCGTAAAGACGAATACCCGGATTTTGAAAGCCCTGTTGTAGACAGTGGTAAGTATGAAGGCGTGTTTGGAGTCGGTGGACTTCTACTTGCGCGGATACCCATAGAGACAGTTTCTGAACGTAATGCTTATTATGCGAGTCAGTCAAAAGATCAAATGGATGCTGTAGATATGGATATGATGCGTGAAAACTCGCACTCAACGATGAGGATTACTAATCCTGATCGACAATCGCGTGTAACTTTCGGCGGCACCAAAAAAGGATAGCCGCTGTTATTAGGAAATATAGGAGTAAATTATGGCTAATAACCTGACAGGTGGCTTTGGTTTGCGTCCAATTGGTAAAACTGGCGGAAACGTAAATAATAACGCAACCACTCAATATGAGATTGCCAGCAACTACACAACAGCCATTTATAATGGTGGAATAGTGGTTCCAGCTTCAACTGGAACAATTATTATTTCTGACCAGGCTATCGCACCGTTAGGTGTGCTGGGAGGAGTTGAGTATGTTGACTCTACTACCAAAAAGACGACTTTTTTAAACTATTGGCCGGGTTCTAATAGCGTGAGCGTGGATACTAATTTTCCAGTAAAAGCGTTTGTGTATGATGATCCAATGCAACTGTATGTTGTTGCAGCAGACGGAACAAACACTGATCGTGCCACTGCTTTAGCGGATGTATTCGCTAATTGCGACATGGCTAGTGTTAATAACGGTAGCACGGACACAGGAAAATCAAGCGATATGCTAGATATCAGTACAGCGGCAACAACGAATACACTTGATGTACGAATTGTTGGGTTGTTTGAAGATGAAGCTAACGAAGATTATTCTGCTGTAGGGCACCAATACATTATTCGTTTGAACGGTCATTTCAACACGGGTACAACCATTGCGGTTGGCACCTATGCTACAACCGGTATCTAAGGGGGATATATCATGGCAATTTCTCGCGCACAATTAGCGAAAGAGTTGGAGCCTGGTCTCAACGCCCTCTTCGGGCTTGAATACGACCGGTACGATAATGAGCATGCAGAAATATTTGAAACAGAAACTTCAGATCGAGCATTTGAAGAAGAAGTTATGCTTGCTGGTTTTGGTACGGCTCCGGTAAAACAAGAAGGCGGAACAGTTTCGTTTGATGATGCACAGGAAACATTTACTGCGCGTTACACACACGAAACAATTGCTTTGGCGTTTTCAATTACAGAAGAGGCTGTTGAAGACAATCTTTATGATCGTCTGGCTTCTCGGTACACAAAAGCATTGGCTCGTTCAATGTCGCAAACAAAGCAAATTAAGGCTGCGTCAATATTAAACAATGCGTTTAGTACATCTTCACCAATTGGTGATGGTGCGGCACTTTGTTCTACAGCCCACCCATCGTTAAACGGTAACTTACGAAATATTTTGTCGGTTGCTTCAGACTTAAATGAAACATCGTTAGAACAAATGATGATTGATATTGCTGGTCTGACAGATGAGCGTGGACTGAAGATTGCGGTTCGAGGCATGAAGCTAATTATTCCGAAAGAACTACAATTTATTGCAGAGCGAGTAATCAACTCAAATCTGCGAGTAGGGACTGCGGATAATGATCTGAACGCTATGAAGTCGATGGGCATGCTTCCTGAAGGAGCAGTTGTAAATCACTTCTTAACCGATCCGGATGCATTCTTTGTTAAAACGGATGCACCAAACGGGTTTAAGATGTTCCAACGTGCTGCCATAAAAACAGCAATGGAAGGTGATTTTGACACCGGCAACATGCGGTTTAAAGCTCGTGAACGTTATTCGTTTGGAGTTTCAGATTGGCGTTCTGTTTTTGGCACGCCTGGTGCTGCTTAAAAAGATTTGGGGTCGAAAGGCCCCTTTCTTTTAATTTTAAAATTAAAACACTTCTGACGATTACATATTGTAATCGACACTAGCCCAGACAGGAGATCGACATGGCTAACTCAACATTTAACGGACCCGTTCGTTCCGAGGGTGGTTTTAAACAAATCACTAAAAATGCTTCCACTGGAGCAGTAACAGAAAACTATTCTGTAAGTTCCACTGGTCAAATAACGGCGGCAGCTTCCACAACTATCTTTCAATACAATTACATTACTTGCCCACCTCCAATGACAACTATGCTTGCTAATAGTGCTGTTGGAGTTTTAGCAGACGGTGATAAGTTTGGGATGATCTTTATGGGGCCACAAGGCCAGATGTACCCAGCGGCTTGTGTAGCAGTAGGTGCGTTTACAGCAGCGGGAACAGCACCCATGTTAGACGGGACAGTACCTGCAACTGATACAGCGACGACTCATGCTGGTTTAAACCTGTGTATGGATGGTGAAACTGCGGACAACGTAGGATTGCAGATGATTTGTGGCGGCAACGCTCAAGGAACGGGACCGCATACATTTACTGTAGGGACTCATTCTGGCTCTATTGATGCGACTTTCCAAGCGGCTGACTATACAGACTTTGACTGTATCGTTGTCGGATTCAGAAAGACAGAAGAGTTTGCTACTGCGTTCAACGCGGCTATTGCGGCGGCTTCTGCTGGAGACTTGGTGTATACCGATATTGTAGCGTTTGGTGCTCAAGGTGACACCAATATAGAGATTCAGACAGATCTGAATAACTCTGGTACATCAACTTCTACAGATTGCGGTGCTTCTGTGCCTGTGGACACTCAGAACCTAAGACTGAAAGTAAACCTTTCATCAGCAGGTGTGGTGACATATGAGTTAGTTGTCAATGCAATAGCAGGTGCGGGTACTCTTGCCGCACCAGCAACAACAGCGGCATTCACTTTTGATGACGGTGATGTGCTCGTGCCATATTTAGCAATTCTTAAAAATGGAACAGCGGTGGATGAAATCTTCTTAAAAGACATTACGGTTACTCGCACACCGGGTACTTCTTTTGAAAGACTGTAATCTATAGAGAGGGGGAAACCCCTCTTTTATAAATAAGGAGATTAAAATGGCGGGTTCAGATGTTAAAGCCAAGCTAATTAGTGACGAAAATGCGTCTGATGATGATCGTATTGTTACAGCCGCACGACCAAACACAACAGCTACTCTAGCGAATACTACTTTTTTAGGTGGTGGTGCTAGAAATATAATTGTTACCACAACTGGTACAGGGGATAACGAAAAAACCACTACTATTACGGGTACAGATGTTTTTGGCGATACAATCAGTGAAGTCATTACTTCTACAGGTAGTGCAGAAGCAGTGGCTGGTGAAAAATTATTTTTAACAGTATCTTCGGTAGTGTGTTCTGCACAATATGCTGCAAATATAAAAGTGGGATCAGGAACTCTTTGTGCAGAAGCAATAACCAGTTCGGCACGTTTACGTTTAAAAGGGTTTTCTATTGTATCTGGCGGAACAGCAGGCGTAATTGAATATTTTAATGGTACTCCCGAGAGTGGAACATCCATTTTTAAATCAAGAACAATCGGCACGGATAACACGACTTTAGATCGAACAATTCCTGAAGAGGGAATATTGTTTGATAACGGTATGTCCGTAAAGTACACCGTAGGAACCATAGATATGATGACGTTTTTTCACGCATAACGATGGCTAAAGCAAAAGGCAAAATGCCTGCTCGGAACAAGAAAAATTTTAGGCCGACAAGTAAGGGTGCAGGCATGACTGCTGCCGGAGTAGCAGCTTATCGTCGTAAAAATCCTGGAAGTAAACTGCAAACAGCAGTCACAAAAAAGAAGAATCTTACTGAAAAAGAAAAAGCACGACGTAAATCGTTTTGTGCTCGTTCTGCTGGTCAAATGAAAAAATTTCCAAAAGCTGCTAAAGATCCCAATAGCAGGTTGCGTCAAGCCAGAAAAAGATGGAGATGTTGACGTGAAAGCAGAGGATGTTTTAAACAAATTAGAACAACATGAGGCAGAATGCACTTTACGGTATCAAAGAATTGAAGAGCGTCTTGATGATCACAAAGCCGGACTTCAACGATTAGATATGCGTTTATGGGGGCTGGCCGGTTTAATTGTAGCAGTAGCTATAGCAGAACATTTATTAACATGACGATAAGCAGAGGAAGTATATCTAAACAAGTTTCAAAACCACCTCAAAAAAAGAAGTGGAGCGCGAAACGTAAAAAAAAGATTGATTGCTCTAATCCAAAAGGCTTTTCTCAAAAAGCTCATTGTGCAGGGAGAAAGAAACGTGGCAAGTCGAGTTAGATTAGGCACTGTTGTTAAGATGAAAAGTGGCGGTGCAGTTAAAAAGAAAACAAAAAGTGGCGGTAAGATTTGTCCAGAAGGTAAAGCCTGGGCTAAACGAACCTTTGATACCTATCCTAGTGCGTATGCAAATCTTGCCGCATCAAAATATTGTAAAGACCCTAACTATGCTAAGAAATCCAAAGGCGGCAAAAGGAAGGGAAGATGATGCGAACTCCAGTTAAAAAAAAGATTAATAAAGTAGCAGGAGCTTTAAACAAGGCTTCAAAAAAACATGCAGCACAAGCAAAAGTTTTAAAGAGTTTGGCTAATGGCAAAAAAAGAACCAGCAAAAGGAACCGGTAAGAAACCGAAGGGGTCCAGTCGTCGTTTGTATACGGATGAAAATCCCAAAGATACGGTTCCAATTGCATTTGCCACAGTAAAAGATGCCCGAGACACCGTGCGTAGAGTTAAAAAAGTTGATAAACCATATGCTAGAAAGATACAAATCTTAACCGTTTTAGAACAAAGAGCTAAAGTTGCTGGTAAAAAAGAACAGGCAAAGATAGCTAAACAAGGTAAAGAGGCTATAAGAAAACAACATGGCAAGGCTTAAATATGACAGATTTTATTACAACCCGTTGCCAGATGAAGTCACTCTTGATAACAGCGATATAGACGGTATAGGCGTTTTTGCTACACAAGATATAGAAGAGGCAATCGATCTTGGAAGCACACATATTAAAGTGCCCATGATTGCTGGGTACATAAGAACTCCACTGGGTGGTTTTATAAACCATTCAGAGGAGCCCAACTGTTATTTAGCGTTGTCTCAAGATTGGGACGATTACAGAGTGTATAATTTAATTACGCTTTCTGAAGTTAAAGAAGGCGAAGAGCTAACGCTCGATTACGATATGTAATTGGAGAAGTTATGGGACAGCTTAAAGAATGGCTAAAACAAGATTGGGTTCGTATCGGTAAAGATGGATCTATAAAAGGTCCTTGCGGAACATCTAAAGATAAGAAAAATCCAGATCGCTGTTTACCAAGATCAAAAGCTAATAGTTTGAGTAAGTCTGAGAGAGCCGCTACTGCTAGAAAGAAAAAAAGAGAAGGGGCTAAAGGCAAAACAGTTGTTGCAAATACGAAACAAGCTAAAGTTCGTACTGCTGCAAAAGGTGGTGAAATTCGTAAGAATCACCGGGGGTGTGGCGCGGTTATGTCTGGTCGTCGTAAAAAAACGTTATATGTCAAACCGCGTTCTTAAATAGGAGGATTAAATATGAGTAGAGTTAATTTAGGTGCTGCAGGTTTTAGTAGACCGGCTAAGAAAAAAGCTAAAGGCATGGCTATGGGTGGAGCTATGAAAAAAGCTAAAGGCATGGCTATGGGTGGAGCTATGAAAAAAGCTAAAGGCATGGCTAAAGGCGGAGCTATGAAAAAAGCCAAAGGTGGAGCAATCCGTCGCGGCGACGATAAAATGGTCGCTAAAATGAAAGGCGGTGGTGCTGCAATGCCCATGAAGATGGTTGGCGGTAAAAAAGTCCCTGCGTTTGCTGCGGACGGGAAAGGGTCTAACGATCTTATGAAGAAAGCCAAAGGTGGCACTGTTCGTAAAATGATGGGTGGTGGCATGGCTATGAAAAAAGCTAAAGGTATGAAGCGCGGCGGCAAAGTTCGCTAGATGGCAAATTTAATAAGCAACATCCCGTATTTTAAATGCTGGGTGCGGAAGGAGTTTACCTGTAATCACGACCGATATCATGGAGAGTTTCTTCATGCGTTAGCTATTGCAGTAAACACTATTCCCGATAGATCGTTAAGTTTTCAAGTTGTTTTTACTGGGATAACAGATTCTGATGAAGATGACGAAATTAATGTTCACGGCGGAGCCATGTGGGCTCGAATGCCTATTCAAGCATTAGTTGCCGATATTGAGCTAGAAGAGTGGCCGGAACGTATGGATGACCATTTGTGTCAGCCTTGGGACTGCGAGTCTCGTGAACATGAAGTTGTTGTTTTTGATCGAGTTAGTTCAAGCCCCTGGATTGCAAAGGTCAATCACGAATTTTATGAAGCGCGGTATATGATGAGTATAGACTACACCGGAAATACAATTGCAGATTCTCCAGATCAGCACAAACAGAGTCATCTTTTGTATCTGACAGAAGGCCCCTGGTCTGGAAACATCATTGCTTTGCCAAATAATCGTGCAAGAGCTACGTCTCCGGCTTTGTGGAATACCGGCGAGGGGGCACCAGATTTTCGTCCTAGTCAGTATATTCATTCTGCTGAAGGGCATAGCTCATATACTGATCCTAATATTACATTTGATAATCTATACTCGCAGGGTATTGAGGAATAATTATGGCTACTTCCGGATCACGAGATTTTGAACTAGATGTTGCAGACATTATAGAAGAGGCGTATGAACGATGCGGTTTAGAGCTACGCACGGGATATGATGCTAAAACAGCAAGAAGATCTTTGAATATTATGTTTTCAGAATGGGCTAACCGTGGAGTTAATCTTTGGACGGTTAAACAAGCTACGTTTACACTAACAAGCGGAACCGCTACATACACATCCTCTAACGGTTTAGCTTCCCCTATTAATGACATACTTGAAATGGTTGTTAGTCGATCGGGTACAGACTTTCAGATAAATCGTATGAGTCGGGGAGAATATTTAAATATTCCTAACAAAACTACCACAGGCCGTCCTTCTCAATTTTATTTTAACAGACAACTAAGTCCTGAAATTATTCTTTGGCCTACGCCTGAAAATAGCACGGACCAATTAGTTTACTATTATGTAACTAGAATAGAAGATGCGGATGCGTTGACTAATGATACGGATGTACCTTTTCGTTTTATTCCTTGCATGGTTTCCGGGTTAGCGTATTACTTATCAATTAAACGAGCTCCGGAAAGAGTTCAACTATTAAAAAACGTGTATGAGGAAGAGTTCCAACGTGCTGCGGATGAAGATGAAGATCGGGTCTCTTTAAAGCTACAGCCGGACATACAGTATATAAGGATGTAGCATGGGTAAGTTTGCATACGGTAAAAAGGCTTATGGAATATCAGATCGTTCTGGGTTTCGTTATCGTTTGCGGGATATGAAAAAAGAATGGAATGGCGCTCTTGTGGGACCGGATGAATATGAATCTAAACATCCCCAGTTAGAGTCTCCTAGAATTATTTCTGATCCACAAGCATTGCGGGAACCTCGACCAGATAATACAGAAGTAATGAATGTTTTCTTATTTACCGATACAGTTGGAATACCTACAACTCGATTAATATCTTTTGGTCAGGTGGGTGAGGTTACGGTGACAACATGAGCTTTACACTTGCAACATTGAAAACAGCAATACAAGATTACACTGAAAACACAGAGACAACGTTTGTCACAAATTTACCTTTGTTTATCAGAGCAGCCGAAGAACGTATTTTTAAAAATGTTCAACTGTCTCTTTTTCGTAAAAATGTAACCGCTAATTTTAATTCGTCAGATCAGTTTTTAGCAATACCGAGTGATTTCTTAGCACCTTTTTCTTTGTCTTTTACAGACAGTAGTAGTAACAAAAACTTTTTAGATTTTAAAGACGTTAATTTTTTACAAGAATTTACGCCAAACTCAACTACAACAGGTAATCCTAGATACTACGCAGTATTTGATATTAATAATTTTATTATTGCACCGACCCCTGCTAGTGCCCTTGCTGTTGAGTTACATTATTACTATCGACCGAGCAGTTTAACCGCAGGGACAGACTCAGGTACGACTTGGCTTTCTGAAAATGCAGAGCTTGCTTTATTATACGCCTCTCTTTACGAAGCCTATACTTTTATGAAAGGCGAGGCAGATGTATTACAAAATTACAATAATCGGTTTATTGAATCAATTACAGCCTTAAAAGGATTGGGTGAGGCTAAAGAAGTCACACAAGAATATCGAGCAGGTAAGATAGTGAGACCTAAACAATGATGAACGGAATGAGTATGGACTTTGGACCAGCATTTCAGGTTGAGATACAAACAACTGACAACAGAGGTCAGACTCCCGAAGAAGTGACGGCTCGATGTGTTAATAAAATTATCAGCATTTCTGATAATGCTACGCCAGAAGTAAGAGAACAAGCTCATGCTTTTCGCGCAAATCTTGAAAAGATTATTGTTTTATATATGAAACAAGCAATTAGATCGGATCGAACGACTGTGTATAATGCGATTAAAGATTCAGGCCATGACAAGTTGGCTGAATACATAAGGAGATTGTAATGGCCTTTAGTGGAAACTTTTTATGTAGTTCCTTCAAACAAGAGTTGTTGGAGGGAAAGCATAACTTTTTAGCGAGTGGTGGTAATACCTTTAATATTGCACTGTATGACAACAGTGCCAGTTTTACCGCTGCTACGACAGCGTATACAACCAGTAATGAAATAAGCGGAACAAATTACTCTGCAAAGGGACAGGCTTTAAACCCTGTTAATCCTACTTTAAGTGGTACAACTGCTCTTGTAGATTTTGCCGATGAGGTTTTTTCTAACGTAACAGTTTCATCTGTGCGTGGCGGGTTGATATTTAACGATAGTGCAAGTGGTGATCCAACGGTAGCTGTCTTAGATTTTGGTGCTGACAAAGCAGCAAGTTCTGGGGATTTTACAATTGTGTTTCCAACAGCGGATGCGAGTAACGCGATAATTAGGATCGCGTAATGACCAGCGTCGTTGTCTCGCTCGGACTAGGGTGGAACTCGTCCACCACCGGCTGGGGCGAAGGCGGCTGGGGCAATGATGTAGCGATTGCAACAAATGCCACGGCATCTGTTGGATCGGTTACTACAACAGGTGATGCAACCATCACCACAACAGGATTGGGGGCGACAGCTAGTTTAGGTGTCACCTTTGAAACACAAAACGGTGTTTCTGGTACAGCAACTCTGGGTAGTTTCTTTACCACAAATACCATAGTCGGGATGACATCATCGTTGGGCACAAGCAGTGTGACGGGCGATGCAAACATCACAGTAACGGGGTTGGCAGCAACAGGTGTAATCTCTTCTCGTGGTGTTTTAATATGGGGACAAATAATACCTGCGCCAGGGACAACGTATGCTGCGATAACTCCCTCACCAGGGACAACGTATACAGAGATTGTAGTAAGGTGATTTAAATGGCAAGTACATACGTTAATGACCTCCGATTGGAGGAAATAGCAACCGGAGAGGCTTCCGGTACTTGGGGAACCAAAACCAATACGAGCCTAGAGTTGATTGGAGAAGCATTGGGATTTGGCACAGAAGCCATCACCACCAATGCTGACACGCATACCAGTACGATAGCAGACGGTGCGACCGATCCAGTTCGTGCTATGTTCGTTAAATATACTGGAACGCTCGATTCAACGTGTACGATTACTATTGCTCCCAACACAATTAATAGATTTCATATTATTGAGAACGCAACTAGTGGATCTCAAAGCATCATAATTAAGCAGGGGTCTGGAGCAGAGGTAACTATTCCAACAGGTCAGACATCTGCTGTGTACCTAGACGGTGCGGGTAGCGGTGCGGCTGTCGTTGATGCATTTACCGATCTAAGTCTTGCAGGAACATTTAATGCGGCAGGAGACATCATCTCTGCTGGCACAATACAGGCAACGGGTGACACAGCGGCAGGAGATGGAGCCGCTATGGGCTTCACTTCCACAGAAGGCTTGATTCTGACAGGTCAAGGGTCAACTAACGATGTCACCATTAAGAATGACGCAGATGCTGACGTATTAGAAATACCAACAGGCACAACGAATGTTACTGTCGCTGGAGATATTACAGCGGCTGGAACTCTTTTAGCCACTGGCGATACAGCGGCAGGAGATGCAGCCGCAATCGGATTTGCTTCAGCAGACGGTATTATTGTTACCGGACAAGGTTCTACCAACGATGTCAGTATTAAGAATGATGCTGATACAACAGTCATAGCAATTCCAACAGGAACAGATGATGTTGAGTTTACAGATAACGTCACTTTAAAATCTGATTCATCAGTCTTGGCCTTTGGTGCAGACGGTGATGTCACTTTGACTCATGCCGCAGACACAAGTCTGACTTGTAACCTGATGATGGCGGCAACAACTTTTGAGCCTAGTGCAGATACAGCCGCAGGTGATAACGCAGCAATTGGTTTTACATCTACCGAAGGGATTGTTATTACCGGACAGGGTTCGACTAATGATGTGACCATCAAGAACGACGCTGACGCGGATGTTATTGAGATACCCACAGGTACAACCAATGTCACAGTTGCAGGTGGTTTGACAGTTGGTGCTGTGGCGACAGCCAAGACAGACACAGATACATCGAATACAGGTAGTGTCACATTAGACTTTTCTGCCAACCAAAATTTTGTATTAACACTGACAGGTAACGTTACATTGGCTAACCCGTCCACAGAAACGGTTGGTCAAAGTGGCTTCATCGTGTGCATACAAGACGGCACGGGCGGTAGAACACTAAGTTTAGGAACAGATTATGAGACAGCCGCTGGTGGAGGGATTACTCTGTCCAGTGCCGCAAGTGCTACAGACATTATACCTTATGTTGTAGCGGCTTCTAACCGCATCCTTTTGGGTGCTCCACAATTGGCATTTAGTTAATGTCTGGCCCATTTGGTTCATCGCAATGGATATACGCCTCTGGCGGTTTTTATGGATTTGAAATAGAAAATTCTTTACGTCTGAACGACGATGATTCAGCTTTTTTATCCTTTACTCCATCGAGTGCAGGAAACCGCAGAACCTTTACATTCTCCTGCTGGGTCAAAAGAGGCAATCTGAGTAGCGGAGAAATGTACATTTTTAGTGCTGGTCACACCGACTTCAATAATTTTGGTGGTTTGGAATTTCTCGGCAATGAAATACTTCTACAAAATTATAATAGTGGTACGCAGGTAGTTGCGAGAACAGGAGATGCATTATTCCGTGATGTCGGAAGCTGGTATAATATTGTCTGGCAGTTCGACTCCACTCAATCAACTGCCGCTGATAGAACAAAGCTTTATGTCAATGGAACACAAATAACGGCTTTTGATGGCTCGGATTCAGATTTAACTCTGAACTATGAAGGCCAGTTCAATGATGCTAGACAGCATACTATTGGTTGCCGTCAGGCCGCTAGTCAAAGCGCATTTTTTGACGGCTATATTACAGAAATAAACTTCATAGACGGCACTGCACTAACTCCATCTTCATTCGGGGAGACTAAAGAAAATATCTGGATACCAAAAGACACATCAGGTCTTACATTTGGAACAAATGGATTCAGGTTGCAGTTTAAGAATAGTTCAGTAGGCTCTGCCAGTTCATCTACGGTAGGTGCAGACACTTCCGGTAATGACAATCATTTTGCATCTACGAATGTAGCGACTACCGACAATATGGTAGATGCACCGACGGACAACTTCTGTGTGATGAATCCAATCGGACACTCGGATGGAGCGACACCGGGAACGTTATCAGAGGGCAATCTGGTTGTTGATACAGGCAATGCCAAGACGATTACCTATGGAACTTTTGCCATACCGACCAGCGGAAAATATTATTTTGAAGTAACGGCAGGGACTACTAATTCTACTCAATTAGGATTAGCCGTTAGGAGAGATGGAAGCACGTTTAGAAGTTTTGCTTATCGAGCTAATGGAGACAGTGTTACAAACACAACGGTTTCTGCAAGTGCTCCATTCGCTAGTTTCACAAGCGGAGATGTTATAGGAGTGGCAGTAGATTCAGACACGCCAGACGTTGAGTTTTTTAAGAATGGGTCATCGCAAGGCTCTATTAACATTGACTTTTCGTTAGACAGTGGTGACTTGTTCCCATTTGTCACAGATACAAATGCATCTGCTAGCTGTGTTGTGACTTTTAATTTTGGTGCGACAGCATTTGCACAAACAGTTCCTAGCGGTTTTGATACAAAACTTTCAACAGCTAACCTTGCTTCACCCGCAGTTGGTGATCCAGAGGAATCTGAAAATCCCACAGAGTATTTTAGCATCAAAACCTACACAGGAAACGGATCAACCCAAAGCATTACAGGAGTTGGACTGCAGAGCGATTGGACGTGGATTAAGAATCGTTCAGCCGCAGATGCTCATGCTTTAACAGATAGCGTTAGGGGAGTCACCAAAGAGTTACAATCAAATGCTACTTCTGCTGAATCTACCAATGCGGATGGATTGACAGCATTTGGAGCGGATGGATTCAGCCTTGGTGATGACGACATCTATAACACTAACACTGAATCTTATGTTTCATGGAATTGGAAAGCTGGAACAAGTTTTTCAAATAGCGCAGGGTCAAATGATGCAACAATCGATTCAACGGGAAGCACTAGTTCAGAAGCTGGATTCAGCATCGTTACATATACCGGAAACGGATCTAGTGGTGGTGCAACTATTTTTCATAATCTAGGGACAGTCCCAGAATGGATATTAATTAAACGCAGAGATGGTGCGGCTGATTGGATTAATTATCACGTTAGTTTGGGGAACACTCACGCAATCAGGTTTGGAACAGGGGCTTCAGAGGATGTTGAGTCATTTTTCAAAGACACCACACCCACATCAACTGTATTCAGGTGTGGAGGTGCGGGCGAAGTAAACGGAAGTTCAAACACATATGTGGCGTATTGTTTTGCACCAAAATCTGGATACAGTAAATTTGGGAGTTACGTCGGAAATGGAGATGCGGATGGCACCTTCATTTTCTTGAATTTTCGTGCGTCGTGGATTTTGATCAAACGAACTGATTCTGCTGATGATTGGATGATCGTGGACACTGCAAGAGCGGATGTTGTTGATCGCAATCCAGTAGATAATATTTTAGAATCAAATACCAGCGACGCAGAAGAAAGCGGTCTGCCGTGCGATTTCAACAGCAATGGCATAAAAATCCGAACAACTGATGCGGCATTCAATGCAGATGGCGGTAACTATATCTACATGGCATTTGCTGATCAGCCATTTAAGTTTGCAAATTCTAGGTGATAAAAAATGTGGAAGTTAGGCGAGAAAGTTATAAGAGAAGGTAAGGCTTGGGTTGATGGAAACAGTGTCACACATCCTCAAACTTGGGCTAGATGGACAGACGAAGAGAAAAAAGCTGTTGGATTAACTTTTGTAGCCGATCCGAAAACTTGGGACAATCGATTCTATTGGGGGTGGGATGCGAAAGAAGAAAACCTCATCGAGCGATCTCTTGACGACCAAAACAAAGTTGACTCCGATGGCAAAGCCATTCTCGACACAGATGGAAAACAAGTCGTCATCCTTGGACTTAAAAGCCTTGCGATCAAAAGAACAAAAGAGGAAGCGAGAAATCTCTTATCGTCATTTGACTGGTATGTTACGAGAAAGGCAGAAGCGGGAACAGCGATACCAGATACCGTTGGAAATTACAGAACGGCTGTCCGCAATAAATGCAAAACTATCGAAGATGCGATAACAGCGTGTGATACGCATGCTAAATTTATAGCTCTGTATGATGTTCCTGTTGATGGCAAAGGTGTGCCAACAGGTAATGCACCTATTGCCGATTGGCCTGATGAAATCTGATGCCTTTAACTAAGCTTGCTTTTCGACCAGGGATCCAAAAAGAGATTACCTCCTATTCTAATGAGGGCGGTTGGAACGACTGCGATAAAGTTAGGTTTCGTGCAGGATTCGCTGAAAAGATAGGTGGCTGGCAGAAGTTTGCAATCAACACTTATCTTGGGACAGCCAGAGCGTTGCATCCCTTTGTTGCTTTGGATAAAAGTCGTTATCTAGGGGTAGGTACAAATAAAAAATACTACATCCATGAAGGTGGTGCTTTTTACGACATCACACCTGTTCGTCTAACTACCTCTGCTGGTGATGCTACCTTTGATGCTACAAATGGATCTTCTACTATTACGGTGACTGAAAACGGACATGGTGCAATTGCTGGCGACTTTGTAACTTTCTCTGGTGCAGCAACATTGGGTGGTGTAATTACTGCTAATGTTCTAAACCAAGAGTATGAAGTTGTTACAGTTACTGACGACAACACTTATACGATTACAGCTAGAGCCGCTGCTACTACCATTTCATCAATCACTGTAGATGGAGCACTTAGCTTTACACCTCTAGCCGCCAACAGTTCTGACAGCGGTTCAGGCGGTAGCTCTACTGTTGCTAAGTATCAAATCAATGCAGGTCTTGATACATCTGTAACTGGCAATGGCTGGGGTGCGGGAACCTGGGGCCGTGGCACATGGGACAGTGATGCTGATTTATCCGTCACTTCTGCAATTTTACGCATTTGGACACACGATAATTTCGGTGAAGATTTAATCATTAATGTGCGTGACGGTGATATTTTTTACTGGGATACCAGCGTCGGGCTCGACACTCGCTCCGTCAAACTATCTACTCGGACAAATGCCGATGCCGGTACACCAACCATAGCAAAACAAGTGATTGTTTCTGACGTAGACCGTCATGTGATTGCCTTTGGTTGCGATGCTGTTGGTTCAATAGGAACACAAGACCCACTATTGATACGTTTCAGCAGTCAAGAAGATCCAACAACTTGGATACCGTCAGCTACTAATACAGCCGGTGATCTACGTCTAGGTTCTGGTTCTGAAATTATTACAGCGGTAGAAACCAGACAACAGATACTGGTGATTACCGACGTGTCTGTTCACAGTATGCAGTTCCTTGGACCACCGTTCACCTTCGGTGTACAGATGATCTCTGAAAATATTACCATTCGTGGACCGCAAGCCGCAGTTGCTGTAGATGACACCGTGTTTTGGATGGGTGTACAAGAGTTCTATGTATATAGCGGATCAGTGAAAAAGTTGCCTTGTTCTGTGAAAGATCATGTGTTTAGCGATTTTAATACCGGGCAGGCAGAAAAAGTTATTGCAGGAGTCAACTCTAGTTTCGGTGAAATCTGGTGGTTTTATCCTTCTGCAAGTTCTACTGAGAATGATAAGTACGTTATTTACAACTACGAGCAACAAATCTGGTATATCGGCAGTTTGGCTCGTACTGCTTGGCTTGATCGCGGTATTAATGATTTCCCCCTAGCGGCAAATACGGACAACTTGTTGTACAACCATGAATTTGGTTTTGATGACGGCAGCACCAATGGAGCGATATCCGCGCACATTGAATCAAGTCAGATGGATATACAGGATGGTGACGGGTTCCTGTTTATACGACGGATATTGCCGGATCTTACCTTCCGGTCATCTACCGGAGCCGGTAGCGATAACCCAGCGGCTAACTTTATACTGAAAGCGCGTAATTTTCCGGGCACTAATTACGGTAATTCAGAAACAGCGGGTGTGACACAAACTTCAACCAGCCCGATAGAACAATTCACCGACCAAGTGCATGTGCGATTGCGTGGACGATCGTTTGCTTTACGGGTAGAAAGCACGGCAGAAGGTGTTGGGTGGCGATTGGGTAGTCCGCGTGTTGATATTAGACCGGACGGCAGACGATGAGCCGCCGACTAGCTAGACCGTTTTTCCCTGTACCACCACAGGATTATGACCGTAGCTACTTTACAGAGGTAATTAGAGCGTTTTCTGTGTTTTTGCAACAAGTGCAGAATCCAGGCGATGCACGGCACACGGAACTAACGTTGACAAATATACAGACGCACGATCAAGGATTAGAGGTTGGTGCTTTGTTTAATGTAGATGGGTTTGTTAAGATAACGCAAAGTAATACTCCGCACGTTGCTGGCAACAGTGCAACTGGCGCTATCGGAACAGTAAGTATAACGACTTAGGAAAATAAGATGGCCTCAAGCGCAGCAGATATGCAACAAATGTTAGGTATGGGAGCCCCCGCCCCAATGGCACCAATGGCACCCATGCCTCCAACAGCTTCTGGAATTGCTATGTTACCAGAGGCAACGCCTCCACAAGACATGGACATGGACATGGACATGGACATGGACATGGACATGCCTTTACCCGAGGGTGGTATTGCAAGCACCATATCCACTCTTAAAGATATGGGAAGGCAGGGCGATAGTCTTATTGCACACCTGACTCCCGGAGAGATTGTCGTACCTAGAGACATTTTAGAACAAAATCCAGAAGTTCAAGAATTAATTTTTGCAGAAATGCGGTTAGCCGGTATTGAAGATCCACAACAATACATTGTTGGTTCTGGAGCAAACTCAATTAATCCAGACTCTGGACTACCTGAATTTTTTATTAAACAACTGTCCAGAACTATACGTCGTGGAGTACGAAATGTCGGACGAGCTTTAAAAAGAGCCGCTCCTGTTGTTTTACCATTAGCTTTAGGTGCAATTAATCCGTTTGGTTTAGGCGCTATAGCTTCTGGAGCTTTGGCTTCTGGAGTCGGATCTCTGTTACAAGGCGGTAAAATTAAAGATGCGTTTAAATCTGCTTTAGTTGGTGGAGCACTAGGTGGTGTAGGTCAAGGACTATCACAAGGTTTCCAGACAGCACGACAAGGCGGATCGTTTACAACAGGTTTTGGAAAGGGTTTAAGTCAGGCGGGAACAGATTTTACAGGAATGTTTAACCAAGCTGCCGCTGCTCCTTCTCGAGTTAGTGAAATGGTGGCAGATCAAGCGTTTCCGGTAGATATGCCCCAAAATATAGGGGTCCGCTCAAGTCCCGATCAGTTCCTTCCTGAACTTCCGACATCCGCTAATTCTGTAGAAATATTTAATCAGTTGCCTGGGCCAACATACGATCAGTTTGGTAACGTTATATCTACTAGACCACCCTCTGTTCCAAATGTTTCGGGCACTGCGGCTATGGAAAACATTAATATACGACCAAGTTTTCTTCCAGAACAGGCACAAGCTAGTGCATTTCCCTCCCCTGCACCTCAGTTAGCATCTGAATCTAAAGTATTAGGGGGGCCCTCTAACGTAGGAAGAAGAGTAACCGAAATGAGACAACTACCTCAAGGGTATCGAGAAACCTTGTCTTTTAGAGAGCCTTCTTTCCTTCCTGAACGGGCCATAGCGGATGCGCTTCCTGTTCGAACAGATGTTTTAGGTGGCGCAGCAGGGGAAAACGTTGGAGCACTCGCTACTCAAAGAACTTCTCCTTTAACAGCAGCAGATTTTAGAGAGCCTTCTTTCCTTCCTGAACTTGCCCCTGTCGGAACACGGGCCCCTGTTCGAGCAGATGTTTTAGGTAGCGCAGCAGGGGAAAACATTAATATAACCCCCTTTCAAAGAACTTCTACTTTAACAGCGGAAGATTTCTTACCTTCAACTACACCTGCCCCAACTATAACTACACCTCCTGCATCAGAACCCTCTTTGTTAGATCGCGCACAAGACTATATGTTTAGAGGCGGTAAAACTCGTGAAGCTATTAATTTAGCTAAAGATAAGGCGGAACAGGCTTATCTTGCTAGAGCCGCTAGAACGGGGATTACCCCAACAGAAGCGGGTTTAGCGGCCGCTAGATCGGCTGCAGGTCCGAATATCCTTCAACGGTTTGGACCTAGCGTTGCTGCTGGTACAGGTATCGCGGCATTAGGTGGGTTTTTTGAAACCCCCGAGCCGGATGATCCCAGAGACTTTTATGAAGGAGCACCTAGTTTTACTGACATGAGCCCAGAGGAGCAGGCTCGATTTAGGGTAGCTAATTTAACCAGTGGACCAGCATTCTCAAGACCCTTCTTGGTACAGCAAGCTCCGGCTCCAATAGCTTCACAATTAGCTTTTAGACCATTTTTTCAACCGGTTCAGTACGCCGCAAAAGGCGGTGAAATGAAAACATTTCCAAGAAAAAACGGCATGATAAACGGCCCAGGGACCGGTACATCTGATGATGTACCGGCAATGTTGTCTGACGGTGAATTTGTTATGACAGCAAAAGCCGTGCGTGGTGCAGGGAACGGTAATCGAGATGCAGGGATTAAGACAATGTATAACTTAATGTCTGCTTTTGAAATGGGGACCGCATAGTGGCAGAAACTACAACCCAGATAGTTCGTGAAGATCCGGCGATTGAGGCGTATCGAGTTGGTCTACTCGAATCTGCAAAACAATTAGCCGATCAACCCGTTAGTCTCCCACAGTATCAGGTACAAGGACTAACCGATCTTCAACAACAAGCCCTTGCTAGAGGTGAACAGGGTATTGGTTCGTTTATACCTTTTATAGAAACAGGTTTTGGAACGTTAGGAACAGGACAACAGACTGTCTCGGGTGCTTTACCTCAGTTAACCACTGCAACACAAACTGCTCAAATGGCTCAACCGGGTATTACAGCCGCTGCACAACAATTTGCAAGTCCGACAGCATTTCAACAGTTTATGGACCCGTTCACAGAACAAGTTATTCGCACAGCAGAGGCAGATATACAACGTCAAGGTGACATCGAACGTAATCGTTTAGCCGGGCAAGCTGTAGGAGCGGGTGCATTTGGAGGAACACGGGCCGCGATCCAGGAACAAGAGTTACAAAGAAATTTAGCGGATCAAATGGCACGGACCGGATCTCAACTTCGATCGCAAGGATTTCAACAAGCAGTTGATGCCGCCCGTCAATCTGCATTAGGCCAGTTACAAGCGGCTCAAGCTCAACAAGGTTTAGGGCTAGGTATCGGTTCTTTAGCTGGACAGCAGGCTCAGTTTGGTCAACAACTAGGTCAGTTAGGTCTCCAACAAGCAAGTCTTGGTGAATTACAATCTCAACTCGGACGTGCGGACCTAGATACATTAAGTCAGTTAGGCGGGTTGCAACAACAAAATCTTCAATCCGCTTTGGATGCAGAACGACAATCTGAACTACAACGTAGCTTTGAACCATTTCAGAGATTGTCGTTTTTGTCAGATATCTACGGTAAAACCCCGTCGTCGCAACAAACTATTTCTGTTGGTACTTCACCGGCTGTATCACCGTTTCAACAGGTTGCTGGATTGGGTATTGCAGGATTATCTGCTACCGCCGGAGCAAATAAGGCAGGGTTATTTGGATGATGAAACCAGACGTATTACAACGGCCTATGTTTGCTACAAACGACCCGATGGGGACAGTCGTCGAACAGGGTGCAAAAGAAGGGGCTGGATTAGCTTCTCTTATAAACACCGCCCAACAGAGCGCGGCCCAAGAATCAACGAATGTTGGAGCCCAACTGGCACAAAATACAATGGCTGGTTTGGATCAGGCTGAAGATTTTAAAGGGATGATTGACTCTTTACGCGGTAATGAGGTCCCAATTCAAGAACGCTATCAAGAACTAGCCAACTTTGTTGGACCTGAAGATGCACAACAAACACCTGAGTCTGTATTAGCTATGGTGCAACCTACCATTATGATGACTCAAGAGGGGGCTGCAGGCTCAGGGATTGCTGAATTAATTCAAGATATAACGGGTTCTGTTGAAATGGAAATGGAATCTGGTGAGCCTACTCCAATGGGAGAAGGTATTGGTTCTATGTTAAGGGCCGGACAACCCGTACAAGGTTTTGCTGCCGGAGGTGAGGTTCAATATTTAAGTAATGGTGGCCCTCCAACCGTAGTAGGTCGAAGGGTTAATATTTTTCCAGGCACACCAAATTATAGTGCTAGTTTAGCCAGTGCTGTAGGGGCAGCAAATCCTTTAACTAATGTATCTTCTTATTTAGCTCCTGTAGACCCAGGACTCAATGTCGTTCCACAGTATAAGACAGGTACGGCAGTTATACCCTCACTTGAACCCTCTACTATTACACAAGGTGAGTCAAAACCAAGAGGGGCGGATGGTCCGCTTTCAGTAAGAAAAGTTGATGTTGGTCCCGCACCTAAAAGTGAGTTAATGGACCAGTTTAAAGAGCGAAAAGAAGTGTATCAAGAGGCTTTGGGCGTAGATCCTGAAGAAAGAAAAAGAGAATCACAATCCAGAATTTTGTTTGATATAGCAAACAGGGCTTTAGCTTTTGGATCTGGGGTAGATCCCCGCACCGGGCAGAATATGGCTAATCGACCAATGGGAGCACAACTATCTGCCGCGTTACAGGGTGCTCCTGAAGTAGTTAGTGAAGAATTATTAAGACAACGCACAGAAAAACGAGCTTTAGATGCCGCTGCGTTAGCATCTGCAGAACGAGCGGAAGATGCACGAATTCAAGCTGCTAGAGAAGAAAGAAAAACAGACATAGCGGATGCTCGATCGGTGGCGAGTCAATTTGATGCTTTTGACTTTCAACGAGGAGAAAACGAAAGTGCACGAGATCATCTAGCACGGCTCCAAGCCCAGAAGTTACAAACGGACGCTGCTTTACAAGACAACCGTCAGAGAGCCGAGTTAGAAAAATTAGGTGTATTAGACGGGTTTAACCGAAGACTAGCAGTGTTAAATGATGAAATACAAAAAACCCAAATAATGGTAACCCACGACAACGCTTTAAACTTTTTAGGAGCCCAAACAGAGGATAGAAAAGAAGTAGCCCGACTAGAGGGTAGGATTGCCAGCAATCTATCCAGACAAGATTTTTTTCAAGATAAGCAAAGAATAAATACCACGGCTATAGCTAACATAAGAACAAATATGGTCCAAAACGCTTCTAGATCTGCAGAAGCGGCACTTGATCGTGCTCTTCAGATAACAATGCAAGATAAGAACATAGATGCTAATGAGGCGTTGCAAGAAGCACGATTAGAGTCGCAAGAAGAGTTAACTGAACTGCGTGCTGATTTATCACAAGATCAACAGGACGATCAACAAGCGTTTCTGTTAGACATGGAGAAGCGCAGAGAGGGAATGCGAGAGTTAGAGCTTCAAATCCGGAAAGCC
>Ga0208919_1000577_pt1 | contig 24155 bp, 35 predicted proteins | sample 4_EtaG_FD_184076 | JGI IMG/M metagenome (GOLD analysis project Ga0208919, IMG submission 184076) | Marine viral communities from the Subarctic Pacific Ocean - 4_ETSP_OMZ_AT15127 metaG (SPAdes) (version 3) | ecosystem: Environmental > Aquatic > Marine > Oceanic | place: Pacific Ocean | collected...
GCGAAGATCCGCCCGCCCTGAACCATTTTAAACGTACCCGAACCATGAACCGCGGACAGTTGACCAGCAACCGCCGATAATTATTCCCGCTTATTTATTCGGGGCGGGGTATTAGCTAACGAAAATTTACGATTAAAAAAACCCGAAATATTTTCGGGGCGGGGTATTTCCGACTCCGAATCTTTTACCGCGTCCGAGATAAAATATTTTAGAACCGCGCACCGCGGACGGAGTATTTTTTTTAAAGGATGTTTAGGAGACCTCATAATATCGGGTCAATTTTTCACGATCAAAAAACCAAAAAAATCGCACCAGAAACCACCGCCCGCGTGTCTGTGGCACGAGTGCAAGTGCCATGTTTTTCACAAATATTTATGCGTAAAAACGAACAAGTATTTACTATTTTGAAAAAAGTGCTATTTTAACGCTCAGGGACCCCCGATGAATGTACAGATAAATCAGACCAATGAAGATAAACTTTTGAAGCTCAGACTGCGGTTAGCGCAGCTTGAAAAGAACGAGGCTTGTCAGGATAATTTTTTAACTTTTGTACGTTCCATGTGGCCCGATTTTATTGCAGGTAGGCATCATTATATCATAGCGGAGAAGCTTCAGCGGGTCGCGAAAGGCGAACTAAAACGCTTGATTATCAACATGGCTCCGCGACACACGAAAAGTGAGTTTGCTTCCTTTTTATTTCCTGCGTGGATGATGGGCCGTAATCCGCGAATGAAGATCATTCAAGCGACACACACGACGGAACTGGCGGTGAATTTTGGTAGGAAGACCAAGAATTTGATTGACAGTGATGATTATAAGATGGTGTTTCCTGACGTTAAGTTGGCGGCGGATAGTAAGGCCAGTGGTCGGTGGGACACGAGCAGTGGTGGTATGTATTACGCTGTGGGGGTTGGATCGAACTTAGCGGGACGTGGTGGTGACTTGGTGATTATTGACGATCCTCACTCGGAGCAGACGGCTATGAGCAGTAGTGGTTTTGACGATGCTTGGGATTGGTATACGGGCGGACCTAGACAACGTTTACAGCCGGGCGGTAGTATTGTTTTGGTACAGACGCGGTGGTCGGAGAAGGACATGACGGGTCAGTTGATGCGGGCGATGGCGAAGGACGACAGGGCGGATCAGTGGGAGATTGTGGAGTTACCTGCTATTTTTGAGGATGGCAAGCCATGTTGGCCTGAGTATTGGAGTTTGGATGATTTGACCGCGGTCCGCGCTTCCATACCGCCTAGTAAATGGAATGCCCAGTATCAGCAGAACCCGACGGGTGAGGAGAATGCGATTATACCGCGCGAGTGGTGGAGGCGTTGGGAGAAAGAGAGGATACCGCAGTTGCAGTATGTGATACAGAGTTATGATACGGCTTTTAGTAAGAGGGAGACGAGTGACTACAGTGCGATTACGACGTGGGGTGTGTTCTTTCCTGAGGAGGGCGGAGCCCCTAATTTAATTTTGTTGGACAGTAAGAAGGGTCGGTGGGACTTTCCTGAGTTGAAAGGCATGGCATTTGAGTTGTGGGAATACTGGGAGCCTGATGCGGTGATTGTAGAGGCCAAGGCGAGTGGTATGCCATTGACGCATGAGATGAGACAGACGGGTATACCTGTTGTGAATTTTACGCCCAGTAAGGGTAATGACAAGGTGACGAGGGTCCATGCGGTTAGTCCGCTGTTTGAGGCGGGTATGGTTTGGGCCCCCGATGAGACGTGGGCGGATGAGATGATAGAGGAGGTGGCAGCTTTTCCGAATGGTGAGTATGACGACTTGGTGGATAGCATGACACAGGCCCTTATGAGGTATCGTCAGGGTAATTTTGTACAATTACCAACAGATGACTGGCAAGATGAAGAAAATTCTGTTAAGGTGAGGGCGTATTACTAATTTAGGAACATAACATGGTAGACACAGTTGGAAGTTTAATGGACACAAACGTCCCTTCGCAGTTGGACGAAGAGGATCTAAAGGCCGAGATAGAGCTTGAAATACCCAGTACCGACGAGCCGTTGCTCACGGATCCCGATATAGAGATTGAGATTACGGAAGAAGACGATGGTGGGGTGACGGTGGACTTCGAGCCTGAGGAGGAGAGAACCGAGGCGGGATTTACAGAAAACCTTGCGGAGATGATTTCTGATACGGAACTGGGACGTATATCTTCTGAATTATTGGGCGAGTTTGATGCGAATAAAGCTAGTCGTCAGGAGTGGGAGGACGCTTATACGGATGGTCTGGAGCTTCTGGGCTTTAATTATGAGGAGAGATCCCAACCGTTTAGGGGCGCGAGTGGCGTGACGCATCCTTTGTTGGCGGAGGCAGCTACCCAGTTTCAGGCACAGGCGTTTAACGAGCTACTACCTTCTTCGGGGCCTGTTAGAACGGTAATTATGGGGGAAGATACCCGTGCCAAGCAGGAGCAGTCCGAGCGGGTTCGTCACTTTATGAACTACTATATTACGAATGTGATGGAGGATTACACGCCTGACATGGATCAGATGCTGTTTTATCTACCGTTGGCGGGCAGTACGTTTAAAAAAGTGTATTTTGATGAGGTAATGGGTCAGGCTGTTAGCAAGTTTGTACCTGCAGAACAGTTAATTGTGCCTTATGACACGTCGGACTTGGACACCTGTCCGAATGTCACGCATATTATTCGTATGGGGTTGAATGACCTAAGAAAGCAACAACTGGCAGGGGTTTATAGGGATATTAACGTGATACCTGTGCAAGGGGACGTGACCGAGGTACAGGGTGAGATCAACAGGATATCGGGCATGGAACCTTCCCAGATTGACTATGACTGCACGCTCTTGGAGTGTCATGTGGATCTGGACTTAAAAGGGTTTGAGGAGGTGGACGACGAGGACGAGCCTACAGGGGTGAAGCTTCCTTATGTTGTAACCATTTCTCAGGACAACGGTCAGATCTTGTCGATCAGAAGAAACTACAAAGAGGGGGATAGCCTCAAGAAAAAAATACAATATTTTGTACATTTTAAATTTTTACCGGGCTTTGGTTTTTATGGACTGGGGTTAATTCATACGATTGGCGGGTTATCCAGAACGGCAACGGCGGCCCTTCGTCAGTTGATAGATGCGGGTACGTTATCTAATCTTCCTGCGGGTTTTAAAGCCCGTGGCCTGCGGATCAGGGACGACGAGGATCCTCTACAGCCGGGTGAATTTAGGGACGTAGACGCACCGGGCGGTGCTATCAGGGACAGCTTGATGCCATTACCGTTTAAGGGTCCTGACCAGACGTTATTTAATTTATTGGGTTTTGTTGTTCAGGCGGGGCAGCGTTTTGCGACGATCACCGATATGAAGGTCGGGGACGGTAATCAACAGGCTGCAGTGGGTACAACACTGGCGTTACTGGAGCAGGGTAGCCGTGTGATGAGCGCGGTACACAAAAGGCTTCATTACGCTTTGCGGTTGGAATTTAAACTGTTGGCTAAGGTAATGAGTGAGTTCTTACCACAGGAATATCCGTATGCGGTAGAGGGTCAGGATCAAAAGATCATGGCGCAGGACTTTGACGAGCGGGTGGATATTCTACCTGTTTCTAACCCCAATACCTTTAGTCAGGCTCAGAGGATAGCTTTGGCGCAGACCAAGATGCAATTAGCGGCTCAAGCCCCTGAGATACACAATATGTATGAAGTGTATAGGGATATGTATGAAGCGATAGGTGTTTCGGATGTAGACAGGCTTTTGAAGTCTATGCCAGATGAGGAACCGCGTCCCTTGGACCCTGCACAGGAAAACATAAATGCAATGGAGATGATGACGTTAAAAGCGTTTGAGGGTCAGAACCATCAGGCGCACATACAGGCGCATCTGATCTTTGGTAGTACACCGATGGTGGCCTCTATACCACCTGTGGCAGCTACCTTGCAAAAGCACGTTTTGGAACACGTCAAGATACAAGCCGAGGAACAAGCTAAGGCTCAAATGGCACAGGCAGGACCTATGCCTGCAGAAGGTCAGGAAATGCAGTTTCAGGGTATGGTGGCTCAGTTGGTGGCACAAGGTATGCAACAGGTTAAGCAACTATCTGGACAAATATCTGGTCAAGGACCTGATCCTCTGGTAAAACTAAAAGAGCAAGAGCTACAGATTCGGGCACAGTCTGAACAGAATGAGGCAAACACAGACAGGGCTAAACTACAACTGGAAGCACAAAATCAACAGATTAGAGCAGACCAGTTTGGTAAGAGGTTAGCCAGTCAGGAAGCCCAGACCGAGGCTAGGATCCAAAGCGCAATGGAAAGAGAACTGTTAAAGCAGAGAGGTAAATAGCATGGTGCTTAAACGAAAAAAAATTCAAGATTCACCTGTTGGAAATACGAGTAGAAGAAAAGGGTATAGAAGTCGTTCATCTATCAACCTCAAAACAAAAGATAAAAGAATGTCTAATCGTGATTTAGAAAGAGCCCAAGACCTATACCCAGAATTAGAAAACTTTCGAAACTACTATAAAGACTTGATTAAATAAGAAAGGTAAATAGCATGGCTAGAAAAGTTAAAATAGTTACAAACACACCCGGTCCTGCACCAAAGGCAACAATGTCTGCAGAAATCAAGGGTCAGGGCACCATACCTTATGGCGAGGCTAAAGAGGTACAAGTTCCTACTAAGCTAACGACTATGACGGTTAGAGGTATGGGGGCAGCCATCAAGGGTGGTAATTACCACGGTTGTTCATAAATGCCTTTAAAAAAAGGTTCTAGTCAGAAAACAATAAGTAAAAACATAAGCAAGCTTAGAGACGAGGGGTATCCTCAAAATCAGGCAGTGGCTATAGCTTTATCAACCGCAAACAAAAAAAGTAAGGGAGGAGTTGTACAGGGGTTCAGCAAGATTGCTAGACCTCAAAAGTTTAAAGGAATATTCTAATGTTAGATCCCGCTAGTATTGCAACGGCTTTAAGTCTTAGTACGGCAGCTTTTAACAATATAAAAAAAGCATTTGCTATGGGGCGGGACATTGAACAGATGAGCGGTGATCTGTCAAGATGGATGAACGCCTCCAGTGACATAGATAATGCGGTAAAGTCTACAGCCAACCCTCCATTTTATAAGAAGATGTTGAGCGGTGACACGGTAGAAGAAGCTGCCATGAAGTCTTTGGTTGCACAAAAAACCCTTGAAAAACAAAGATATGAGTTGCAACAGTACGTTAAATTTAAGTTTGGTGTAAAAGCTTGGGACGATTTGTTGAAGATGGAGGGTACTATTCGTAAAAAAAGACAAGAGCTTATTTACAAGCGACAAGAACTTAAACAAAGAATAATTGAAGGTCTTTTTGTTATTATCTTAATAAGTTCTCTTATAGGACTAATCTTCTTTGCAATATGGTTGAAAAAACAACAAGATGGAAATTGAAGATGTCTTATTGTACATTATTGTTCTAGCGGCTTTTTATTGGACTATACTTTTTCCTCCAAAATGGTTATTTATACAATAATGGGAAAAAGATCAGAGTTTGGCAGGATAGATAAGGATTTTTATCCAACGCCTGCAAAAGCGTTAGAACCTTTGTTACCTCACTTAGAGGGTTATATTTCTTATGCTGAACCAATGGCGGGCAACGGTTCACTTATAAATGCTATGGATCAGTTTTCTGATTTGAAATGCAAGTGGCGTTCTGATATTTATCCGCAAAGAGAAGATATTAAACAAGCTAACGTATTTGACTTAACCTTAAAAGAAATAGGTGTAGATACAGATTTAATTATTACAAACCCGCCTTGGTCAAGGGAGGTACTACACGATACGATTATGCACTTATCTGCAATTAGACCTAGTTGGTTATTGTTCTATGCAGATTGGATGCACACCATACAAGCCGTACAATATTTACCTTATTGTCAAAAAATACAAAGTATTGGTAGAGTAAAGTGGTTTCCAGAAACACCCCATACAGGTAAGGACAATGTGTGTTGGTATTTATTTGATCAAAGAAAAAAATCTGATACAGTAGAGTTTTACCCTAGAGGATGGTTGTTAACGACATGACACAAAAAAAATTACAAAAAGGTTCTACATGGGAACTGTTAGATAAAAACGGTGATGGGATTGTAGATGATAAAGAATTAGAGCGAAGAGAGCGTATGGTTTTGCTTGAGAACCGTGATAAGAAAGAAGATCAGCAACGTCATTTGGTTTGGTTTTCTGCAATAACCGTAACGGTATTTATTATTGTATTAATGACACCTGTCGTGCCTATAGATAGAATTAGTCACTTGAGTGGTATCGGCGAAATTTGGATATTATCCAACATGGGAATAATCGGCAGTTTTATCGGTTTTAATCAATTAGCCAAGCGTGGAAACAAAGGGGAGGGTAATGGGGCTATTAGATAATCTTATACAACCAGTATCTAAGATACTAGACAAAGCAATACCTGACCAAGATCTCAAACGAAAGTTATCCCATGAGATTGCAACCATGTCAGAAAAACACGCGCAGGAGTTGGCCCTCGCTCAAGTTAAGGTTAATGCTGCAGAAGCAGCAAGTGGAAGCCTGTTTAAAGGTGGGTGGCGTCCTTGCATTGGTTGGATCTGTGGGATTGCTTTTGGCTATCACTTTGTTCTTCAGCCAGTTATTATTTTTGTAGTGGCATTAGTGGGTATAGAAATACCAGAGTTGCCAGAGTTTGATATGGGTACACTTCTTACTGTCCTCGGAGGTATGCTCGGAATTGGAGGACTTAGAACTTATGAAAAGCAGAAAGGGTTAACAAAATGAGTTTTAAATTAAGTCAAAGATCTTTAGATAAACTAGAGGGGGTACATCCAGATATGGTCAAGTGTGTTACCTCGGCCATAAACTACTCAAAAGTGGATTTCGGTGTGATTTGCGGGATGAGATCGGAGGCCGAACAGCGCGAACTTGTTCAAAAAGGTGCTTCAAAAACAATGAAATCCAAACATTTAATTGGTCACGCCGTCGACCTCATGGCCTATCTTGGTTCGAGGGCATCATGGGAGTTGAATCTTTACGATGATATTGCAGATGCAATGGCACAAGCTGCTAAAGAACATAATGTTCCTATTAAATGGGGAGCAGCTTGGAGCATAGGAAATATAGCTCAATGGAATAGTAGCATGGAAGGTGCTATGACTAGTTATATTGACCTAAGACGTAGTGAAGGTAGACGTCCATTTTTGGATGGACCTCATTTTGAGCTAATAAAATAAGGGAATTTTCAACGCCATATTAAAATAGAAAGGGAAATCATGGCTAATATATACACACCAAAAGACGAAGAGGAAATCTTTGCACCATTTAGTCCTATTATAGGATATAAAAAAATGTCACCTAGCTTTGTAGATAGGCTCAACGACGCTATGGACGAGAATATGGAGGATTGGTCGCCTAATCTCGTAGGTAAAGTTTCACAAGAGTTAAAATTTACTAAGGAGCTAGATCAGCTTTGGGCAAAAGAAATGGGTACTTTTTTAATGAAGTACCAAAGCCACGCTGAGTTATATACTTCTTTGGGTAAAAGAAACATACAACCTGACATTTTTAATTATAGCATAGACGTAACAAGTGGTTGGTTTGTTCGTCAGTTTGAAAATGAATATAACCCTATCCATGTTCACTTAGGCTCTTACTTATCCTGTGTAGGCTATTTAAAATTACCAGACGGGATAGATGAGGAGTGGGAAGAAGATTACAAAGATCACCATCCGTGTAATGGACACATACAATTTGTTTATGGACACGCAGCTAATCATACGGGATCTAATTGTTTAATGAAACCACAGGTCGGAGACTTTTATGTTTTTCCGGCTCATTTGCATCATTGTGTTTATCCGTTTAAAACAAAGGGTGAAAGACGTAGTTTTAGTGTGAATTGCACCATATCGGCTACATATAAAGATCCGTCACAAGAAGCTAAAACCTTTTCAGATCAAGAGAAAGAAATGCTTGTTGAAAAAGAAAAAGTTTAACGATGTGGATGCCTATACTTTTGGTATGTTCAAGTGTTTATGCCGAAAGTTGTATAGTGGTTACAAGAAATTGGGAATTTCATAAGCAGTTTGAAATTTGTCTTGGTGTCGCTAAGATGCAAGCAGAAAAACTTTTTGAACATCCCCAGATTTATCACATCAAACCTTTGTGTCAGGAGATAATTTTAAGTGAACCCACTTGATTATTTTATATTTTTATACATAATCCCATATATAAATGCAATTTTATAGGATTTTTTTTAGAAATGAGTGATATTTTTGTTGCAGAAGCTGTATTAAGGCTTATAAATGACCATAGACGGACTGTTCAGGACGTTTTGCAGTATAACAATGTAAAAAATATGGAACATTACCGCGAACTCATGGGCAATTTGGATGCCCTTAACTATGTTGAACAGGAACTCAAGAGCCTGCTAAATAAACAGGAGCAAAATGATGAATAAAAGTGCTACAATAAAAGCATCAGCCACGCCAAAAGCTGTTGCCAACCTTTCAGATGCTTATCAAGAAGAGAAATATCTTAATCCAGAAGCCTTAGAGGGCTCTTTGTTGGACAGAATGCCTAGTCCTACAGGTTGGAGACTGTTGATTTTGCCTTACAGGGGCAAGGGAAAGACAGAAGGTGGTATTCATCTACCAGATCAAGTTAGAGAACAGAACCAAGTGTCTACCCAAGTTGGGTATGTGCTTAAAATGGGTACACTTTGCTACCAAGATAAGGAGAAGTTTCCTTTTGGGGCTTGGTGCAAAGAAAATGACTGGGTAATGTTTGCCCGATACGCAGGTTCACGGTTTAACATTGACGGTGGTGAGGTCAGAATACTCAATGATGATGAAATTCTGGCTAAAATACAAAATCCAGACGATATTTTGCATTTTTAGGAGGTATAAATGGCAGAAGATAAACAAATAGAGCTTGAATTAGATGAGTCAAAGGATGTTGAAGTCGAAGTCAAGTCTGATGAGAAAAAAGAAGCTACCACCGAGGTAGTAAATGAATCAACTGATGAAGATCAGTTCCAAAAAGCAGAATCAGCTACACAAAAACGAATAAATTCTCTTACAAAGAAGATGAGAGAGGCTGAGAGAAGAGAACAAGAAGCATTAAACTATGCAAAAAATGTTCAAAGTGAATCAAACAACCTTAAAGCAAGATTAAACAATTTAGACACGAGTTATATTAACGAATACGATAATCGTGTTAAAAGTCAGATGTCTCAAGCTGAAAAAGACCTTGCTAAAGCAATGGAAATAGGTGATTCGCAAGCAGCGGTTATTGCAAATAAGCAAATTGCAGAGCTTGCAGTTCAAAATAGTCAATTAAATCAGGCAAAAGCGCAACAAGAGCGTCAAAAGGCGGTCAGTCAGCAACAAAATTATGTTCAACAGCCTGCCCCACAACCACAACAGGTCCGAAGACCTGATCCAAAGGCGGAACAGTGGGCAAGCAAAAATGACTGGTTTGGTCAGGATGAAGCTATGACTTTTGCTGCTTTTGGCATACATAAACGTCTTGTTGAAGAAGAAGGGTTTGACCCGCAGACCGATGAGTACTATACTGAATTAGATCGACGTATTGAAGACAAATTTAATATGCCGAACAAAGACAATGGCAAAAGACCCGTCCAGACTGTTGCTAGTGTTTCAAGAAATTCTGGGCGCAATAGTGGGAAAAAGGTTAGACTCACCCCTAGCCAAGTTGCAATAGCAAAGAAATTGGGTGTGCCGCTAGAAGAATATGCGAAATACGTGAAGGAGTAAAATTATGAGCATTGAAAATATAGATCAACCAATTAAGAGAACTTCTCGCGCAAATGAAACTAGGGAGAAAAAGGCTAAACGCAAGCCTTGGGCTCCACCCTCCATGTTAGACGCTCCACCTGCACCCGACGGGTTTCAACACCGTTGGATAAGGGCAGAAACTCGCGGATTTGATGATACTAAGAATATTAGTGCTAAAATGCGTGAGGGTTGGGAATTAGTTCGCAAGGACGAATTTCCTGATTTTGAAGCCCCAGTTATTGACACAGGTAAATATGAAGGAGTATTTGGTGTTGGGGGATTGATGCTTGCTCGCATTCCTGTAGAGACAGCCAAAGAAAGAAGTGATTACTTTTCTTCAAAGAGTCACGACCAGATGGAAGCTGTGGATTACGATATGATGCGAGAGAATGCACATTCAACCATGACGATTTCTAAACCAGATCGTCAATCTCGTGTAACCTTCGGTGGTCCTCCAAAAAATAAAGGCTAGGACTACCCCAATATAGGAAGATAAATTAATGGCAAATCAAGAAACAGCCTTCGGTCTTCGTCCTATTGGGCTTGTTGGTAATGCAGCCAATACTACTGGGGTAACTCAGTATGAGATTGCATCCGACAATACTAACGCTTTGTTCAATGGTGCTATTGTAGTGCCTACCGCAGCAGGGGTAATTGATCAAGCAGGTGCTACCAGTGGTGGTACAACTCAAGCGTTAGGTGTTCTCATGGGCGTAGAATACGTAGATAGTTCAACCAAAAAGGTAATTTTTAATAATTACTGGCCGGGTTCAAACAATGTGAGTGTGGATACAAACTTTCCTGTAAAAGCACTTGTAGCTGACAATCCGAATCAACTTTTTAAAGTTGCTTCAGATGCAACCCTTACAGACCGTGCAACTGCGTTAACAGCCGTTTTTGCTAACGCTTCATTAGGCACCTCTGCTCGTACAGGTTCAACCAGTACAGGTAGAGCTAATGGCGCACTAAGTGTAAGTTCTATTGCAGTAACAGCCACATTACCGTTGAGGATTGTAGGAATAATGGACGACGAAGCTAACAGTGATTTCACTGCAGCAGGTATACCGCTTATTGTTCGACTCAATGCTCACTTCAATGCACCAACAAGTAGGTTTGATTCGCAGACAACTGCGACATCAACCGGATTATAAGGAGGGATTAGACTATGGCTATATCTCGCGCACAATTAGCGAAAGAGCTTGAACCCGGCCTTAACGCCTTGTTTGGGCTTGAGTATGATCGTTATGAAAACGAACACGCTGAAATCTTTGAAGAGGAAACCTCAGACAGAGCTTTTGAAGAAGAAGTAATGTTAGGTGGTTTCTCAACTGCACCTGTTAAATCAGAGGGTGGATCAATTAGTTTTGACGATGCACAAGAAACCTACACAGCTAGGTATACGCATGAAACTATTGCTTTAGCATTTTCTATAACTGAAGAGGCTATCGAAGATAATCTTTACGATAGACTAGCTTCACGTTACACAAAGGCTCTAGCACGTTCTATGGCTCAGACAAAGCAGATCAAAGCAGCAGCAATACTTAATAATGCTTTTACTGCAGGTTCAAGTGCAATAGGGGACGGAGTATCTCTTTGTTCTGCTTCTCACCCATCTTTATCAGGAACTCAAACCAATATCTTATCTGTAGCAGCGGATCTCAATGAGACTTCTCTTGAGCAGATGTTGATAGATATTGCAGGATTTACTGATGAGAGAGGGCTTAAAATTGCAGTTAGAGGAACTAAGTTAATTATTCCTAAAGAATTGCAGTTTATTGCAGAGAGAGTAATGAACTCAAACCTCCGTTCAGGAACAGCGGATAACGACATTAACGCCAACAGAAGCATGGGTATGCTTCCTGAGGGTGCAGTCGTTAACCATTTCTTAACGGATACGGATGCCTTTTTTATCAAAACTGACGCTCCAAACGGCTTTAAGATGTTCAATAGAGCAGCTATAAAGACAGCTATGGAAGGTGATTTTGATACAGGAAACATGAGATTTAAAGCTCGTGAAAGATATTCTTTCGGTGTTTCCGACTGGCGTTGTGTTTTCGGTACACCGGGGGCTTAACTCTAAATTAAATAAAATAATGAAAGGCGACACTTGTCGCCTTTTGTTTTTTCTTGTATAGTAATCATATTAACTTCTGACAATCGCATGGTGCGATTGACATAGCCAAGACAGGAGATGATATTATGGCTGTACATTTTACCGGACCAATACTTTTCGCAGGAAAAGACGGTCAAAGAAAGTGGTTTGAAAACCTCCCAATAGACAAAAACCCTGATTATCTAGTTTACATGGATGATTTTACAGGGGTCGCTTTAGACAATACAAACGACTGGACAGTTGTGAAAGATTCCAGTGCCTCTGCAGCCATTGCTGCTGATGTTGTAAACGGAGCGGTTACATTAAGCTCCCAAGCAACAACAGACAATGATGGTGCTTCTATCCAAGGTAATGAAATCTTCGCAGTATCTTCAGGAAGAGATATTTGGTTTGAAACCAAACTTACCCCAACAGATGCTGAGGGGGATGCAATGGATATTTGTATAGGTTTAACTGTAAACTTTGCAACTAATCCAGAAGCTATGCTTACCGCAGCAGACCGTGTTGTTTTTCAAGTAGATGATGGTGATAGCAATATTGATTGTGTGACTGAAAAAGACGGCACTGCAACAACGACAGATTCTGGGGTTGATATTGCAAGTGGCACTGCAGTAACACTTGGTTTTCATATCAAAGGGACAGGAAGTGTAGAATTTTTTGTAAATAGAAACTTAGTAGCTACACATACTGCTAACATTCCAGACGATGAAAACTTAGCTCTTGGAGCAATGGAACTTTCAGGTTCTGCAACAGGAACTAAATCAATGAACATTGATTATATGTTTGCTGCACAGAACAGATAATGGAGGATTAGATGGCTGAAAGAAAAAGAGCCAGAACTAAAGCGGGAAAATTTATTCCTGATGATCCAAACACACCTGAAAACGAAGCTTGGGTCACTACTAAATCTAACTCCAAAAAAGCACTCCCTCCAAAGGGGAGTGCTGAATATAAAGCCATGCTTTTGCGTGGTGAGATAAAGGAGTAATCAATGGCAGATGCAGTTACCTCACAGACAATAATTGATGGACCTAAAACAGTTGTAATGAAGTTTACCAATGTATCCGATGGATCTGGTGAATCTGCAGTTACAAAGGTTGATGTTAGTGCTTTAAACGCAAGTGCAGATGGAGATGCTTGTACTGGCGTCGTCATTGAAAAAATGTGGTGGCAATGTATTGGTATGAAAGTACAAATACTTTTTGACGCTGATACAGATGTTTTTTGCATAGAATTAGGTGAAAATCAAAGTGGTCATCACGATTATTCAAGCTTTGGTGGATTAACAAATAACGCAGGAACGGGAGTTACTGGAGACGTATTGTTTACTACTGTTGGTCACAGCAGTGCAGATACTTATACTGTAATCCTTTACTTGCGTAAAAAATATGGCTAGAATTATTGAGTTTTTCTCCAATTCCCACCCTTATCAAAAAAGGGTGGGAAGTATTTCTGTATTGTTATACTTATTTTTGTTTTATTTTTTGGAGGATTAAATGGCTTCAAAAACAAAAGATAAGATGCCAAAAAGAAACAAACGTAATTTCCGCCCCACAAAAAAAGGAGCAGGAATGACGGAGGCAGGCGTTAAAGCCTACCGCAGAAAAAATCCCGGTTCAAAACTTAGAACGGCTGTTACAAAGAAAAAAGGTTTAACTAAGTCTGAAAAAGCAAGAAGAAAGTCCTTTTGCGCTAGATCAGCAGGTCAAATGAAAAAGTTTCCAAAGGCAGCAAAAAATCCTAACAGTAGATTAAGACAAGCTAGAAAGAGGTGGAGATGTTAATATCCAGAAGTAAAATGCCAAAAGGTTTAAGCTATTTTAGAAAAGGTGGTGCAGCGTCTAAAAAGTCAAAAGGTAGTAAAATATGTCCTGAGGGTAAGGCATGGGCAAAAAGAACTTTTGACACGTATCCCTCTGCTTACGCAAATTTAGCAGCCTCAAAATATTGTAAAGATCCAAACTATGCAAAAAAAGCTAAGGGTGGTAAGAGAAAAGGTAGATAATGTCAAAAGATCCTAAAATAGGCACGGGTAAAAAACCTAAGAACACAGGGCGAAGATTATATACTGATGAAAACCCTAAAGACACGGTAAGTATTAAGTATGCTACTGTAAAAGATGCAGAGGACACTGTAAAAAAAGTAAAAAGAATTAAGAAACCTTTTGCTAGAAAGATACAAATTTTGACAGTTTTGGAACAAAGAGCTAAAGTAGCAGGTAAAAAACAACAAGCATTAATTGCAAAAAGGGCAAAAGAGTTCCTTAGAAATAAGGAGAATAGAGTTGGGTGAGTTAAAAGATTGGTTAAAACAAGACTGGGTGAGGATAGGTACAGATGGCAAAATCAAAGGTAAATGCGGTACTTCAAAGGATAAAAAGAATCCTGACAGGTGTCTTCCAAGGGCTAAAGCTCAAAGTCTTTCGCAAAAAGAAAGAGCCTCTACCGCTCGTAAAAAAAAGACAGAAGGTAAAAAGGGGAAGACCGTCGTTAAAAACACCAAACAAGCGCAAGTAAAGTTTGCTGCATACGGTGGTGAAATAGAAGTTACAAAAGCAAAAAGACCCTACACAGGTAAAAAAAAGGACGGTGTGGTTGCTAGAGGATGCGGTGCCATACTAGCTGATAGAAGAAAGCATACGAAAGGGTCTGTAAGCACATGAGCAGTGAGTATCTTGAAGAAATTAAGGCTTGGTCCAAACACGCGCTTGAAAAACCTTTAGACTATTTTAATGGTCTTCCACCTTGCCCGTATGCTGAAAAAGCTTGGGAGGATGATCGTGTAGATTGTGTAATAAAAGACACAGACAATAAACAGGTTCTGTATACGACTGTTTCTCAGTTTCCTAATCATTTAGATATAATTTTAATAATAGACAGAAAGTATGAGCTAGAAGCCAAAAAGTTTCACGAATATTTAGATTCAATGAATGTTGCTATATCAGATGGGATGTTTATAGATAAAGATATTTGGGTAATGGGGTTTCATCCTGACGATGAAGCTAGTGAGTATGTAGATGCTAATAATTTTAATGCTTTGATTGAAGATAAGTATGCGATTATCTTCGTTCAAAGATTAACAAAACTTTATGAATCTGCAGACAAACTTAAAAAAAGAGGTTATTATAAAAATTACAGCAAAGACTATAATATTAATGAAATTTTTAAATTAAGAGAAACTTTGTATAGGAGACTTAAAGATGGCAATGCATAATAAAAAACCTGTAAAAAAAATGGGTGGTGGAATGATTAAAAAGAATGGTATGACTAAGGCCATGCGTGGCGGTGGCATGGTTAAGAAGATGCGTGGCGGTGGCATGGTTAAGAAGATGCGCGGTGGCGGCATGGTCAAGAAAAAGTAATCAGGAGTAAGTAACATGGCAGGATCCAGAGTAAATATAGGAAACGCAGGTTTCAAAAAAATGAAATCTAAGGGTGGCACTGTAAAGATGAAATCCAAGGGCGGTATGATTAAAAAAAATAAGCCTATGATGATGTCTAAAGGTGGCATGATTAAGAAAAACAACAAACCTATGATGATGTCTAAGGGTGGCATGATTAAGAATAATAAGCCTAAAATGATGTCTAAGGGTGGTACGGTTAAAAAAATGAAAATGATGTCCAAAGGTGGTACGGTTAAAAAAATGAAAAAATAGAAAGGATCTATGGCTTATTTACAAAGTAATATTCCGCATTTTAAATGTTGGGTGCGTAGGGAATATACGCACAACCATGAAAAATACCATGGTGAATTTTTACACGCTATGGCTGTGGCCGTCACAACAATGCCGTGCAGATCTTTAAGCTTTCAAGTAATATTTACGGGCTTGGAAGAAGGCTCTGAAGAAAATGTGCATGGTGGAGCTATGTGGGCAAGAATGCCTATAACAGCCTTGGTAGGTGATTTTGACTTTGAAGGTTGGCCTGAACCCATGCCTACCTATCTAGCTCAACCTTGGGACTGTTCCTCACATCATCATGCAGTATACCAAATAAACAGGGCGCAACCTTGTCCTTGGATTGCTAAAATTGGAAGTGATTTTTTTCCTGCTAAATATTTATTTACAGTAGACTATACAGAGAGTGAAATAGCGGATGATCCTGCACAACACAAACAAAGCCATGTTTTACAGTTGTTGGATGCGGATGTTTATACAGGTAATGTAGTTGCGTTACCCAATAATAGAGTTAGGGTTACACATCCTGCTTGGTGGGTTACAGGAGAAGGTCCTCCCGATTTTAAACCATCTCATCATATACACTATTCAAAATCAGATTTAGACTATACCCTAGACGTAAATAAAATTTTTGATAATATGTATGCAGAGCCAGAAGAAGAGGAAAAATAATGGCGATATCTAACAGTACAGATTTTGAACTTGATGTAGTTGAGTATATAGAAGAGGCATTTGAGCGTTGTGGACTTGAGGTTCGCACGGGTTATGATCTTAAAACGGCAAGACGCTCTCTTAATCTTATGTTAGCAGAATGGGCTAACAGGGGTTTAAATCAATGGACAATTAAACAAAGAACCCTTTCTTTAGTCAAATCAGATGGGGAATATGATTTAGGTACAGATATTATAGATGTATTATCTGTTGTTGTAAGAAGGGATAATACAGATTTTTCTGTAGAAAGAATAAGTAGGGACACGTATTTGTCCATACCTAACAAAACTACAGAGGGTAGAACAAACCAATTTTTTTTGGATAGGCAAGTAACTCCCAATCTAAAAATATGGCCTGTACCAGAAAATAGCACAGATGTTATATATTATGATGCTTTGACTAGGGTTGATGATGCAGACACTCAGGTAAACACCCTAGACGTACCATTTAGATTTTATCCCTGCCTTGCTGCAGGTTTGGCTTATTACATTGCTATGAAAAAAGCACCTGAAAGAATACAATTACTTAAAGCAGCTTACGAAGAGGAATTTCAAAGAGCTATGACTGAGGACAGAGACAGAGCATCATTTAACGTTGTTCCTCAGTTTGAATATTTTAGGACTACCTGATGTCAAAATACGCTAGTGGTAAAAGAGCTTACGGAATATCAGATCGCTCAGGATTTAGATATAGATATAAAGATTTAAGAAAAGAATGGAATGGTGCGGTTGTAGGACCAGATGAGTTTGAAACAAAGCATCCACAACTATTTCCTAGAAGAAAGGTTTTTGATGCTCAAGCTTTACGGGACGCAAGACCAGAAACTAATTTATCAGAAGAAAGATCTATTCAACATGGGTTTAACCCAGTTGGTTTTCGTTTTATTGAGGGTATTACGCCACCAAACCGACTTGCCCCAGAAGCAGGGGTTGGTAACGTAACAATAACAGTAACTGATTTTATTGGTAATACAGCTAATGTTAGTGGTGTTCAGGGAGCGTCAGCCGTTGGCACGGTTTCAATAACTGTTCCAAATGAAAATGAATCTGTTAATGTGTCTGGTTTTGTAGGCACAACCTCTGTGGGCTCAATTTCTACTTTACCTGTTGATGTCATAGGAGTAGCGGGTACTTCGGCAGTGGGTAGTGTTACAATTTCAGAATCTGTGACTACGTATACTGTAACTGTGGCGAGCTACCTTGGTGCTAATAAATATTATATAGATGGTGTAAGACAAGCCACAGTAACCCTTAGCGAAGGTAGTATTTACCGATTTGATCAATCCGATAGTTCAAATGGAGGTCATCCATTAAGGTTTTCAACCACAAGTGACGGAACACACGGAGGCGGTTCAGAATATACAACAGGAGTTACCACTAATGGCACAGCGGGTAGTTCGGGAGCTTATACACAAATAACCGTTGCTAGTGGGGCTCCGACGTTGTATTACTATTGTACAAACCATAGTGGCATGGGAGGTCAAGCAAACACACCATGAGCTTTACATTAACGACACTAAGAACATCTTTAAAAGAATATACAGAAAACACAGAAACCAGTTTTGTTAACAACCTAGATTTGTTTATTCGTTTAGCAGAAGAAAGAATATTAAAAAACGTTCAGCTAAATGTTTTTGAAAAAAACGTCTCTGGTACCATGACAACTAGTAATCAGTATTTGGCTTGTCCCAGTGATTTTTTAGCACCAAATGCTTTGACCATTACCAATAGTAGTCAATACACCTACTTACAATTTAAAGAAAAAGAATTTATTCAAACCTTTACACCCAATGCTTCTACAACAGGTGTACCAAGGTTTTATGCCCAGTTTGACGTAGATAATTTTGTAATCGCTCCAACGCCCGACAGTGGTTACACGGTTAATCTAAGTTATTTTTATAGACCCGCTAGTCTTACGGATAGCACTATTACCTTTACGGTTAGTAGTAGTTCTTCTTTTACAGTGGGAGAAACCATAACAGGAGGCACTTCTGGATCTACTACAACTATTACAGCCTTACCTTCAAGCACGACAATGACGGTTATTGTTCCTAAAGATAGTTTTACGGCTACAGAAACCATAACAGGAGGCACTTCTGGGGCTTCTACAACTTTATCTTCATTTACCTCAGACACTACAGAATCTTGGTTAAGCACCAACGCAGAACTTGCTTTACTTTACGGATCCCTAATAGAGTGTTATATTTATATGAAAGGTGATCCTGATATTATGAATGTTTATAATACAAGGTTTGCTGAAGCAATAGGTAGATTAAAGAATTTAGGTGAAGCGAAAGAAGTAGTCGATGAATACACAATGGGTCCAATTAGAAAGGCAAGGACATAATGTTTACTGATTCGTTAAGCATGGGTAAGAACTTTTCAGTGCAAATACAGACTACTGATAACAGAGGGCAAACCCCTGAGGAGGTAGCTGAAAGATGTGTCAATAAAATAATTGGTGTATCAGAAAATGCCCACCCTGCCATAAGGGAGCAAGCTCATGCTTATCGTAAAGAGATGGAGAAAATAATTGCAATTTATATGAGACAGGCTATTAAAAGTGATAGAACCACCGTGTATAATGCAATAAAAGATTCAGGCAACCCCAAACTAGCAGAATATATAAGGAGAATGTAATGGCTTTTACGGGAAATTTTTTATGTACCTCTTTTAAAACAGAACTTTTGAAAGGTGTTCATAATTTTACAGCAACAACAGGAAATACTTTTAATGTGGCCTTATATGATAATAGTGCCTCATTTACAGCAGCTACCACAGCTTATACCTCTAGTAACGAAATAAGTGGTACTAATTACTCAGCTAAGGGTCAGGCCTTAAATCCTGTAACACCTACGGCAAGTGGAACAACCGCACTGGTAGACTTTGCTGATGAGACATTTAGCAATGTTACTATCAGTAGTGTAAGAGGTGCTTTAATATTTAATGAAACTGCAACAGGAGATCCCTCCGTTGCTGTATTAGATTTTGGTGCAGACAAAGCAGCCAGTAGTGGGGACTTTACGATTGTGTTCCCTACGGCTGATGCAAGTAATGCGATAATAAGGATTGCTTAATGGCGACAGTTGTTGCGTTTAAAGGATGGAATAGCTCTCTAACTGCTTGGAATACAGGCACTTGGAATGGTGAGGGTGTTTTTCCTAGTGCAACAGCCTCCGTTGGCTCTGTAGCTATTACAGGCGAAGGTGAGATTGGTGTTTTTGGGGTTGCAGGTACAAGTGCTATTGGCACAGTTTCCATCACCGCTAATTCAAACCTTTCTGTAACGGGTTTAGCAGGCACAGGTGCTGTAGGATCTACCTCTGTAGTTGGGGCAGCCAATATATCACCTACAGGTGTAGCAGGTACAACTGCTTTAGGTAATGTTTTTGAAACGCAAACAGGTGTAGCAGGAACGTCTGCCGTTGGCTCAGTAACCATAACTGGTGTAGCTAACGTTTCTGTAACTGGTATATCAAGTACATCTGCAATTGGTAATACTTTTGAAACTTTAAATGGTGTAGAGGCTACAGGTGCGGTTGGTACGGTTACTATTACAGGTTTTGCCAATATTTCGATTACTGGTGTGGTTGGCACTATGGCTATTGGTAGAACAACAGAAACAATTTTACCAACTTGGGGTGAGATTATACCAGATCAAGATGCTAGTTATAGCACTTTTACACCAAGTCAAACACCGAGTTACAGTACAATAACCCCAAGTCAAGATCCGTCTTGGCTTGATAAAGCAGCATGAGGTAAGCAATGTCAAGTGTATATACCAATGATTTAAGATTAGAAGAGATTGGTTCTGGTGAACAATCGGGAACGTGGGGTGATACCACGAATACCAATCTTGAGCTAATAGCAGAGGCTTTTAGTTTTGGAACGGAAGCAATTACAACAAATGCAGATACGCATACCACCACCATAGCGGACGGTGCAACAGATCCCGGTCGTTCTATCTATTTAAAATATACAGGTACATTAGATTCTGCTTGTACTATTACACTAGGACCAAACACCATAAGTAAAGTCTGGTTTATTGAAAATGCTACCTCTGGATCACAAAATATCATTATAAGTCAAGGTTCTGGAGCCAATGTCACAATAGGTAATGGCGCAGTTAAAATGGTTTATAGTGATGGTGCAGGATCAGGAGCTGCTGTTGTTGATGCTTTAGTTGATTTGGATCTTACAGGAACTACGACAGTCGCAGCTTTGACTGCATCAGGTGCAATCACTGCTTCTGGAGTTATTACGGGTACTACCCTTGAGGCTACAGCAGACACTTCATCAGGTGATAATGCAGCTATTGGATATACAAGCACAGAGGGTTTAATCCTTACAGGTCAAGGTAGTACAGGTGATGTTACGATTAAAAATGATGCTGATGCTACTGTTATACAAATACCCACAGGAACAACAGGCGTAGATTTTAAGGGTAATATATTTACATCTACTTCTGGCACTTCAAACTTTGTGGCAGGTGTCAACGCAGGTAACTCTATTACTTCTGGTGGTAATTACAATGTTTTTATAGGTGATGAAGCAGGTACAGCTATTACTGATGGAGCAAGAAATGTAGCCATTGGATACAATGCATTAAGCACAGATGACTCTGGTGATAGAACTATAGCCATTGGTTACGAAGCTTTAAAAGACATGAATGTAAATGGTATTTCTTATAATCTTGCAATAGGATATAACACAGGAGCTTCAGTTACATCAGGCACTAAAAATAATTTTATAGGTAGTCTATCAGGTGATTCTATAACTGAGGGATCTCAAAATGTGGCTCTTGGCACAGAAACATTATCTAGTGACACTTTAGGCTCAAGATCTGTAGCAATAGGTCAAGGAGCTTTGTTTGCTCAAAACTTCACTACAGCTACAAATGCTTACAATACAGCAGTCGGTTATGAAGCAGGTGTATCAAATACAACAGGCACTTACAATACTCTTTTAGGGTCTGAAGCAGGAAAAAGTATAACAACAGGCATTGAAAATACTCTAGTTGGTTCTATAGCAGGTGATGCGTTGAGTGATGCAGATTTTAATGTAGCAATAGGTGTTTCTGCATTAACAACAGACACAAAAGGTAGTAAATCGGTAGCTGTAGGGTGTGGAGCATTAAATGCACAAAACTTTACAACTTCTACAGATACTTTCAATGTGGCTATTGGTTTTCATGCAGGTAATGATGTCACAACAGGCACACGAAACACTCTTATAGGTGGACTAGCAGGAGACGCTTTAACTACTGGCTATAACAACACTGCTTTAGGATATAGTGCTTTAAGTGCAGATGATGTAGGGCAAGGAAGTACAGCTATTGGATATGCTACTTTAATGAATCAAAACTTTGCTACTGCAACAGATTCTGATAATACGGCTGTCGGTATTTTAGCAGGTAATCAAGTTACAACAGGTATACAGAACACCCTCATTGGTTCAAAAGCAGGTGATGCCCTTACGGATGCAGATTATAACGTAGCTGTAGGCTATCAAGCTTTAACTGCAGATACTCTAGGTTCTAGAAGCGTTGCTATAGGGAGAAATGCACTTTTATCACAAAACTTTTCTACAGCTACAGAAAGCCAAAACGTAGCTGTAGGTTTTGCTGCAGGTGAGCAAGTTACAACTGGCACATTTAATACTTTTGTGGGAGGTGAATCAGGAAAATCTGTTACAACAGGAATAAAAAACGTATTATTGAGTAGTAGGGCAGGTGATGCTTTAACTGAAGGTGGTAATAATATAGCAATAGGAGATAGTGCTTTAAGTTCAGATACTTTAGGTAGTAAATCAGTTGCGATAGGGGATAGTGCATTATACAATCAAAACTTCACTACAGCTACTGATTCTCTTAATACTGCTGTAGGTCATGAAGCAGGAAATCTTGTTACAACAGCCGTTCAGAACACTCTTGTTGGAGGTCTCGCAGGAGATGCCCTTACAACAGGTGGGGAAAATGTTGCTATAGGTGTTTTAGCTCTATCTACAGAAGATACAGGTAGAAAAAATGTTGCTATTGGAACGCAAGCATTAATGGTTCAAAATAGTGATGCAGATAATTATAATACAGCAGTAGGTTATTTAGCAGCAAAATCTGTTACAACAGGTATACAGAACACTCTTATAGGCGCACTTGCAGGAGATGCACTTACAGACGCTGATTATAATGTAGCTGTGGGAGTAACAGCTTTAGGTGGGGATACGAAGGGCAGTAAATCAACAGCAATAGGATATAGTGCGCTTGTTAATCAAAACTTCACTACTGCTACAGATACTTTTAATGTTGCTGTAGGTTATGAAGCAGGTGGTGCAATCACAACAGGTTTGCGAAATAATTTGGTGGGAGCATTTGTAGGAGATTCTTTAACAGATGCAGATGATAATACTGTTGTTGGTGACAGTGCATTAAATTCAGATACCAGAGGTTCTAGAAGTACAGCTGTGGGTAGAGGAACATTAGCTTCTCAAAATTTTACAACTGCAACAGATACTTACAACGTAGCAGTTGGTTACTATGCAGGGGTATCAATTACAACAGGTTTTTATAATACAATAGTAGGTGGACTAGCAGGAGACGCACTTACAGTTGGTAACGAAAACACAGCAATTGGGCAAAACTCTTTGAGTTCAGATACTAAGGGTGATAGAAATGTTGCTGTTGGATATGGAACTTTATTTGCTCAAAATTTTACTACTTCTACAGACAGCTACAATACAGCTTTAGGTCATAGCGCAGGTTTAGCTATTACAACAGGATTTTATAATACTCTTGTAGGTGGTGCTTGTGGAGATCAATTAACGGATGCCGACTACAATGTGGCAATGGGTGTAAGTGCATTAGGTGCAGATACTTTAGGCAGTAGATCAACTGCCATAGGTTATCAGGCTTTAGGTTCTCAAAATTTTACTACTGCCACGGATGCTTACAACGTTGCTATTGGATATTATTCAGGTCAAAGTATTACAACAGGTCACTCAAACGTTTTTGTCGGAGGTCTTTGTGGAGATGGTACAGATGATGGTCAACAAAATACAGCAGTTGGTCATAATTCATTAACTGCAAATGCAGGAAATGCTAATGTAGCAATGGGAATTTCTGTGCTTGAAGTTTGCACAGGTAGTGATAACACTTGTGTAGGTGCAGCTGCAGGTGCTGAAGTTACAAGTGGTATTAATAATTTGTTTTTAGGTCACAATGCAGGAAGGTCTTCTTCACCTTCAGGACAGATAGCAACAGGTAGTAATATTATTTGTTTAGGAGATGACGATATTGGCAACTTGTTTTGTGCTGATACAAGTATTTCTAGTTCAGACTCTAGGGATAAGGCTGATATTACAGATTTCACCATTGGTTTAAATTGGATTAAAGATTTACGACCTGTAACTTACAGATGGGATAAGAGGTCATGGTACGGAACAGACGAAGAACCTTATGGCACACCTGACGGAAGTAAAAAGAAATCAAAAGTAAATATAGGATTTTTAGCACAAGAAGCACTTGAAGTAGAAAAAGCAAATGGCTTTGGAGATAGTGCAGACAATATGTTGGTTTGTAACCTTACAGAGGATGGTCAAAGATATGGAATGAAATATGAAAGACTTGTTCCTATTCTTGTAAATGCAGTCAAAGAACTATCAACAAAAGTAACAACTTTAGAAGCCGAAGTAACTAAATTAAAAGGAGGATAAAATGGCAGAAACAAGAACAGATGAACAAATAGCACAAAACTACAAAGCTATGGGAGATAGTGTAGATCTCATACAATCTATTGTTACAGCAAAGAAAAATGCTGAGGGTGAGTTAATGACCATGCAAGGTGCTACAGATGATGAAAAGAAAGAAAGAGTCAATATC
>Ga0208919_1000578_pt1 | contig 24120 bp, 21 predicted proteins | sample 4_EtaG_FD_184076 | JGI IMG/M metagenome (GOLD analysis project Ga0208919, IMG submission 184076) | Marine viral communities from the Subarctic Pacific Ocean - 4_ETSP_OMZ_AT15127 metaG (SPAdes) (version 3) | ecosystem: Environmental > Aquatic > Marine > Oceanic | place: Pacific Ocean | collected...
CAAGCGTGTGGATGTCTCTAGTCCCGGCCCGCCTTCGGGACATTTTTACAACGTATGCACGGGAGGCAACTGGAAACAGTACCATGTAACAGCCTTCGATTGCCCACATCTCTCCGAGGAATACATTACAGAAATCAAGGAGTCCTACGGCGAAACCTCCGCACTCTACAAGTCCATGATAATGGCTGAGTTCGGGGGGATGGATGAGCAAGTAGTCATCAATCACCAGAAGCTTGTTGAGCTAGACAAGATGGAGATTGAACACGTTGAAGAAGAGACTAACACAGCCGGTCTCGACCTGTCGGCTGGTGGTGACGAGCAAGTCCTAGTAGTTCGGAACGGCAACAAAACACTAGCGGTTGAAGCCTTCAACTTCAGAGACACAGTTGCCCTAGTAGACCACCTAGAATTCCTATTCAAAAAATACGAACTAACAACAATCTACGGTGACGCGGGTGGTCTGGGTAAACCCATCCTAGACCAGTTACGAATCAACTGGGACATCAAATACGTTTTAAACCAAGCCAAACCATACAACAGCCTCGCCTATTTGAATCGTGGTGCTGAACTTTGGTTTAGTGTAGCCAAGCTTATAGAGTATGGTGACATTATAGTCCCACGCGAATCCAAGCTACGCAAGCAACTAGCCTCACGCTACTATGTGGTCACCCCACAAAACAAACTTCAACTTGAGAGCAAGAAACAGGCACGGTCAAAAGGTCATGTTTCACCAGATAGAGCTGATGCTTTTGTTCTTGCCTTTGCAGATTATCGGGGTAGAAAGCCGAAGAAGTTAGCCGTTAAAAAGGTTAAAAAGCATGAACACAAACAATTTAGGCTGAATAAGCCACGGGTCACTTTCGGTAAAGGATATAACGTAAGAGCAAATAATTGGTTACACGATGAAATACAACAACTACAAGAATTATCAGGACGCAGCAACTAGCATAAATAAGTTAGCTGACATCTGCGATAATCAACACGTTACAGCGCAGGATCAAAGGCAACAGAGGCGGTTGAATATAGACCTAGATTTGGAGCGGCGAGACGGCTATCTAGCTCCAGATGAAATCTACATACCAACCCACATAATCGACAGTAACATTCGTCGTGAACAGGCCAAGTATGTTTCGTACATAGTCAACTCACGGCGTACTGCAATCTTCTCTAGTTCAACAAATCCTGCGTTTAACACGGGGCCACTTGAGCGCGATTTCACAGAACGTTGCCGCTACGATGGTTGGCAAATTCCGCTCTTTCGCACGATAGACTGTATGCAGCTCCACGGTTATTGTGCTGCTGAGATTCAGTTTGACGATACAAAGCCGGGACACTTTGCTGTTGAATCGGTAAACTACGAGGACTTTGCATTTCCAGATGACACACGCGACATACAGTCTTGTGGTATGTTGGTGCATCGACATTATTTTACTCGTGAGCAACTCATTGACATGACAAAAACTCGCGAGTTTAGTGCAAAAGAGGTCGAGTCGTTAATCGGTAAAGAGCCGGTAGATGAACAGACTGAATCTCTATTCAAAGTGGAGAAGGTCATGTTCAGGAATAACGGGATAGTTCAGGTGGGGTGGTCTTGCGTAGCCAGATGCAACGAATGGTTACGCAAGCCACGCCCGCTGTTCTTGGGCCGTCGAGATATGTCAGGCGAGGTTTACGAGACAGATTATCCTTACGTCATTTTTCATTACATGATAGCAGAAGATATGACTATCAAGAATTGTGTGGGTCGCGCTTACCTAGATAAACACACGCAGGAAGCCGTTAGCTCCCTAATGTCCTCATTTGTCACGGCACACCGTCGTGCATCAAACTTCTACTTCTCCAAGGACGCAGATGATCCAAACCAGAGCAACGAGCAGACTAGCGTACAGTTTGTGCCGGGAGCATTGATTGACGCGAATGTCAGGCAATTCCAGCTATCCCCACCTAACTCAACGATGCTCTCAGCCATCCAGACGCTTGTGACGCAAAATTCACAAGAACAATCCCAAATGAATTATGCGGCTATGAATCGGCAGGATAGCCGTAAGACAGCCACCGAGATACAGACGGCATCGGCAGAAGCACAACTTTTGTCGGCAACACAGGTTTCGCTGTTCAGCATATCAATCAAGAAGATATATGAGCATTGCTGGGAAATCTATAAGTCTAGGGTAATTGATGGTCTTTTAGAACCCACAATCCCCCTGCATTACTTTGTTGATCACGAATACAACATCAAACCAGCAGGTGACACGGATGTTGTTGAGCGACAGGAGAAAGCGCAAAAAATGTTACAGGTGTGGCCCGTTATTCAGCAGAACAGCGCATTGGCCATGGTTTACATGGAGGATATGCTGACGATGCTATTCCCTGACGAAGCACCGAAATATCTAACGCAGATGAAGCAAGATAGCACCAAGACACAATTGCTACAGCAATTATCAGCAATTGTTCAGAGTCTTGTTATAGACCCGCAGACAGGCCAGTTGACGGAAGAAGCACAACCGTATGCACAGCAAATACAACAAATACAACAGCAAGTCCAACAGCTTGCAGGAGGCGACCAAGGCGGCTCTGGAGGAGCAAGCATGGGGGCAATGGGTGGACAACCCAACAACCAAGGTGTTCCTATCACTCCTCAGGCAGGAGCGGGAACGCCTAGTTAAAGATGTTAGTTATCTTGCCACAAAACGATCAGTTCCAGATGGTGATGTTCGGACGGTGGCGACTCAGATAAAAACAGTAGACGAAGTAATACAAATACTAAATGACAAAGACCGATACAAAAACAGCGGAAGCAATCGAGCAAGAATTTGATTTTGGCTCAATTGACATTGGTGATCAGCTTGAGGTTGATGAACTAGACACGATAAAGCCAGCCGAGGAACCTGAAGAAACAGATAAGGAGTCAGATGAATCAGATGAGAAACCAGACGAGACCGAAGCATCAGCAGAAGAGTCTGAAGAGTCAGAAGAAAAGCCAGAAGAAGAGGCAACTGAAGAAGATAAGAAAGAGGATGAAGAAGAGCTGACTACTGAAGATGTCCTTGGTGATCCCCTGAAAGAAGAGGAGGAAGAGGACGAGCCAAAAGGCCGCACATATGAGGGATTCGATGATGAGGATAAGCAATATGCCAAACAAATGTCTAATGCCGCTTATGATCATTTCACCAAAAAACTCCAAACATTAAAGGCGGGTAAATCTACAGCAGAAGAAACACAAGACCTTCTATCACACCCCGAAGCCTACTCACTTAATCCTGAGTATCAACAACTTGTGACAGATTACGACAAAGCCTCACAAGAAAAGGCGCATTGGCGTAAGCAACTCGTAGCCATTCGCAACGGTGAAAATTGGCGTTCTGTTGAGGGATACGACAAAAATGGCAAGATAGTGCATGGTCGTGACGAGTATCAGCCCACAGCAGAATCCGAGATTGACGTACAAGCTGCGCTGACGGAGGCACAAGCCATGAGTAAATCCTTCAGTCAACGCGCTCAGTCGATACAACATAACCACGCAACCAACTATAAAGACTCTGTTCAGATGCTTGAAACGGAGCAGCGTAAGCAGTTTAAGTGGTTGGAGGACAAGGAGATGGGTAAGAAAACGATAGACATACCCAACTTTGGCAAGACCTCGATCAACAAGATGCGTAAGACATTTACTGACGTTTTACCTAAAGTTTTCGCCAATCACCCAATGGCCGAACTAGCTACAAATCTCTGGATAAACAACCAGATCATGGCCAAGCAACAGCTAGAATTAACCGAAAAGGTTAAGAAACAGACTAGAAATAAGAAGGATATGCTGCGTGGTGAGCCAACATCCAAATCATCCAAAGCTGACGATGATGAGATGTTTACAATGGACGATTTAATGAGCGAATTTATCTCGTAATTTGGCAGACTTTCTGCTCTAATCCTGTTGCTTCTATTGGTAAGGGCATACCACGCTACTCGTGTGAAGGGCATCACAACTCGTGTTTAACAATTGAATATATTAAAACATTATGGCTGTAACAGCAGTTGATCCTAGTAGTACCCTCGCACAAGCGATGGCTACAACGGCAGTATCCAACAACTTTAATAAGTTGGATTTCTACCTAGTTAAAAACGAGGTTGCCCTTTTTCCCAAATGGAATGTCTATGACACTCTGTATGGCTCGATTAAGTGGCAACCTAATATGGGAGACACCCTTCAAGGGTTGACTCCAACGCCCAGTCCCGTGAGTCGTTCTACATTCGCGCCGAATGTATTGGCTGACGCGCCACTCAAGGACATCTACAAAATTGGTGAGCGGAATGAGTCTGCGAAACTTTCTTACCACAGGTATGAGAGTACGCGGTTTCGGTTCCTCAACAGTTTTGAGTCGTTCTGGCGTGACCAGTTATCCTACGCTCACAAGGACATCGTTCGTCAAATCCAGACATCACAGAATCAGTTCATCCGAACCTTGATGTGGTATCAGACACCTGACGTATTTCTTGCTGATGGTGGTGCTGGTCGTTTGACTAGTTCGGTGAGTCTTCCCGGTGGTGCTGCGAAAGTTTCGCTGACACAAGATCAGATTCGCACCATTGATGGTGATGATGACCGTACTGCTTCCACAAGTGGCGCGATTGGTGAGGGCGGTGGGCAGGAGTTCCGTGATGCAATCTGCATACAATCCTCCCCTGCCGATACTGATGCTGGTTATTTGACGTTGAAAGACCTCTATCAAGCCATGTTGGTTTTGCAGGAGGATGTTCAAGCACCTACGTTTGATCGTCAACACGGCGTTCCAAAGAGTTCTGAGATGATTAAGGGTAAGTACGTTCTTGTCTGCTCAACTGAAGCATGGGCATCGCTCATGTGGGATGCTGATTTGGCTGGAACGGGTGGTCGCCGTCTTGCTCCCGCCAACATGAACCTCATCAATGATGGTTTTGCTGGTGACTTGTGGGGTAAGATCACAGTTAAGTTTGACCCACATCCATTGCGCTTTATGGACAATGGTGCGTGGATCAATCCGCAAACTGTAACTAACAACAAGGTTGTGCCTAACTCGGCTTATACCAAGATTAGTACAACTGCATCAGATGCAGTTGCCTCTAATGAGGTTGCATTCTTGTGTGGTGCAGATGCCTTTAAGGCAATCTCTGTTGGGCCACCGCCCAAGGAGTTTGCTGGTAAGAACGTCTCCAAGAAGAAACTGTATGGCATGAACTGGAATGGTCAGATTGATTTGACCGATCAGTTCTTGGTTCCGACAGCCTCAACTACCGATGTAGCAGATGGTGGTGCAGAAGGTTGGGACATGAACGTCTACGGTGACTTCCTGAAGTTCATCTCGCAGACAATACACGGTGGTATTCCGGGTGATGCACGGCATTGCCTTCCCATTGTATATCGTCGCAGACGCGTTTCGTAACAATCATGGGGGGCTTCGGCCCCCCTTTCCTTTAACATTATGGCTATTATAAAAACACCCTCCGCTATTGAGAGAAATGTTACTTATAACACCCCCTCTCAAGTTGACATAGACACGGCTAATGTAGCTGATTCCAGCCTTGGTTGGAGTCCGAATGTGCATTATGCTCAGGCTTTGTTGCAGAATACAGGTTCTACAAATTTATTCTTGCGTTACGGCTCAACGGCTGCAACCACATCTGTTTACCACACAAAGTTGTTGCCGGGAACGCAGGTGGATTTGAGTGACAATATAGGTAGCAGTCTCAACATAATTTCAGATGCAAACAACGGTATAGCTGTATTTACGCTGGCTTCGCCAGATACTTCAGTTGCCGCTTATCCAGCGCAGCCTAGTAACAACATAAACGGATACTAAAATGGCAAGAATTGTACAGCAGGGTGTAATCACCACATCGGGTACGTCCTACGAAAACGAACCCATCATCAAGTCGGATGGTGCGGGTGAGGTGATGCAATGGCTTGCGTCTACTGGCGACAGGAACATTACGGTTGATGAAAGTTCGGCCAATGCTTTGTCGCTGATAGCTGAAAACACCGCACACGCAACTCAAACCGAATTTACGCAAGGGTTGACGAAAGCCGGTTTGATAATTGAAACCACTTACATAAACCCGTCCTATCAAGGTGGACTGTTTTGGCGAACGTCAGATAACAATGTAACAAAACCGAAAGGTGGAATTTATCTCAAAGAGGAGGGTTCGGGTACATCTATGTACTTTGGCACTAGTAGTGCATTTGGGACTGGGATTAACAACGACGCAATAATTATCAACCCAACTGGCACAGTCACTATGGCTGGCCCGATCACAATCGGCTCGCTGGACATTGGCCACGGTGCGGGTGGTACAACTAACACCGCAGTAGGAACAGATGCTTTAGACAGTTCACACGCTAGTGCAACGCATAATACAGCGATTGGCAGTAATGCATTAACGGGAACACATACTGCTGCTGCTTTGTACAACACGGCGGTTGGAGCGGACGCCGGTAAAGGTATTACTACGGGGTCAAGCAATACTGCTGTCGGTGCGTACTGTCTGGATGTCACGGAGACAGGCATCAAAAACACGGCTGTTGGTAATGGTGCGTTGGGTGCAGGTTGCGTGAATGACAACACGGCGGTTGGTTTTGAGGCACTTAACGATTTCACAGGTAGCAGCGCAACAGCAGTTGGTTCAGGTGCAGCAGAAGCAGCGACGGGTGCGGCTGAACTCACAGCGATTGGTAAAGGTGCTGGCGCAACGCTGACAGACGAAACTTCCAACACGCTGGTTGGCTTCAACGCTGGTAACACTCTCGCAGGTGAGTCGAACACATTTATGGGTGCTGATGCTGGCCGGTACGCTACCAGCGTTGAACATTGTACAGCTATTGGCCGACACGCAATGCGCGGTGCGTCTTCTGGCACATTCCCAACAGGCGACAATAATATTGCCGTGGGGAACTACGCGCTAGACGCAACGACTACGGGATACTCAAATGTTGCTGTTGGTCGTAGTGCTGGATCAGCAATTACTACGGGAAACTCAAATGTTGCGGTTGGTAGAGATTCACTCGCAGTATTCACCGGCAGTAACGCAACTGCTGTTGGATCGGGTGCATTATCTTTATCAACGGGTGCGGCGCAAGCGACTGCGGTTGGTTATCAAGCATTATCAAATTTGGCAACTGCCTCTTACTGCACCGCATTGGGTTACGCTGCTGGACAGAACTCCATCAACGCATCCAACACTTTTGTTGGCACCGCTGCTGGTCAATATCTCGGTGACGCGCAGCATTGTATTGCGATTGGACATGAGGCGTTAAGAGGCGCAACATTTACCGACGCCACGCAAGCTGGTGCCATAACGAGTGGAAACACCATTACTATGGACGGTGCTAATGCGGACATAGTTGTAGGTATGGTAGTTACTGGTAGCGGTATCGCGGCGGGTACTAGTGTTGCTGGGGTTGCTTCTTCGTCTGCAAACCCACAAGTGTTTACGTTAAACCAAGCCATAGCGTCAACTGTTGCGGGAGGTACTTCGCTGACGTTCTACAAGAACCAAGGCGACTACAACATTGGCATAGGCAGCAACACGCTGGACGCAATCACTACGGGGTATGCTAATGTGGCCATTGGTCATACCGCTGGATCGGCATTAACAAACAACATACATAATGTAGCCATTGGACATGAGGCGTTAAATGCAACCGACGCAGACGGACATTATAACATAGCCATCGGCTCGTACACACTTGATGCAGTAAGTTCGGGGGATAAGAATGTTGCCATTGGACACCAAGCTGGTACGGGAATCACGACTGCACTAGGTGCTGTTGCCATAGGATACCAAGCACTTTACTCCGAAGATTTAGACGATGGTAATGTAGCTATTGGCTATCGTGCGCTTGCTACGCAGAACACTAACGATTCAAACAACGTAGCGATTGGTTACGATGCCGCACATGCACTCAACGGTGGTACAAACAGCGTGTATGTGGGTTATCTAGCCGGTGGTGTTGGTGCGATTGATGGCGATGACAACGTGGTCATTGGCATGGGCGCTGGGTTGAACGCCGTGGGGATGTCCAACGCGGTTCTTATTGGTAAAGGTGCTGGTGGTACGGGAGTAATTGCCGGAGTCAACAACATCTGCGTTGGTTTAGCTTCTGGCAACGATCTTGTAGCGGGAGCCAGCAATATCCTAATTGGAACTAATGCCGGTACAGAGTTAACAGCCGGTACAGAGAACGTTGTCATTGGAACAGCCGCGCTAGATGCCGCTGATACGGAGTCAGACCGAAATTACAACGTAGCTATTGGACACAACGTACTGACAGCGCAAACCGCCACTTGCGAGTACAACGTAGCTATTGGACACAGCGCACTAGCGTCACAAAACGCCGATAACGTAAAGAACACCGCCATCGGTGGTCTGGCGGGTGCTGCGATTGTGGGTGGTAGCACTAATACGTTAGTTGGTTACTTGGCTGGTAATGACAATGTGTCAGGAAACAGCAATACTGCGATGGGAAACCACGCTTACGCCAAAGGTACAGCATCTAACAATACTGTAATTGGTGCATACGCTGGTAGTTCAATTGAGAACAATCCAAGTGCAGCAGCATTTAGTGGTGCTGATAACGTATTGGTGGGTTTCAACGCCGGTTACACACTTACAACCGGCGCGGGTAACGTACTCGCCGGGAAGGATGCTGGTAAGGTAATGAACACCGGCAATCACAATATCGCCATTGGGTATCAAGCTGCTGATGGGATGGCTGGTGATGCGGATTACAATATTGCGATTGGCCATTCTGCGTTAGGCGGTGCAACTGGCGCAGCATCATCGAACATTGCTATCGGTGCAAGCGCACTTGTCGCGCAAAACGATGCGGCTGCAATCAATTTGGCCATTGGCCGAAATGCCGGTACGGCAATCCAAGGCGGCTCACAGAACGTGCTGATCGGCCACTCAGCGGGGAGTGCGATTACGTCTAGCGGTGATTATACGGCTGTTGGTTTCAATGCGCTGACGCTGGCAACCGGCATACGAAACACGGCGTTTGGTGTGAAGGCAGCAGCGCAAGTTCTTGCGGGTACATACAACACCGCGCTTGGCGGTTATGCGTTATACGAAGCGGGAGATGATTCTGACGGTACTGAAAGCTACAACACAGCGGTTGGTTATGGTGCATTGTACGCACTTGATGTTGATGACGGCGAACACAACACGGCACTTGGCTATCACGCTGGTCGGAAATTTGCCACAGACGGCAGCACGGATGTAGTAGACCTAGTGCAATGCACTTATTTGGGTTCTGGTACAGAGTGTGGGAGTACATCACCAGAAAATGAAATTGCCATTGGTTATGCTACGCACGGTATTGGTAACAATACAGTCGCATTGGGTAACACCAGCATCGGTCACATCAAAGGCCAAGTAGATTTTGCGGCGTACTCGGACAGGCGCATCAAGCGCGACATCACGAACGACGATACTGGTCTGGCGTTTCTTGAGAAGCTACAGCCGGTTACTTACAAGCCGGTTAATCCCGCTGACTATCCAGATGCAATTGCCGAATCGCGATTCAAGTCTGTAGACAGGCAAGAACTCGTCTCCCCAGCAGTCGAAGCGGCAGAAGCCGTTTACGAAGATGCAATTGTGCAAGAGGCGCGTGATGCGGTAGCTGAAGTCACACGCGAGGAAGTTCATCCAGCCATCGAGGAAGTCACGGAGGAAGTAACGATCCCAGCAGTTGAAGCGGTGTACGAAGATCGGGTGGTCGTTCACGCTGAAGCCGAGCGCACCGAAACCCGCATCACACAAGAAGCGCGGGAGGAGATTACGTCTACGCGTCACAAGCACAGCGAGAAAGAAGTCACCGAGACTGTCACAGGCGAAGAGATCGTTGAAGTTGATGGCAAGTGGGTGAAGCGTGCGACCAGCGAAGAAGTCACGCGCACCGAGCGCACACCGTTGTACGAAGAGTGTGACTTGTACAACGAAGACGGTTCAATCTGCACGCATTGCGTGACGCCAGCAGTTGAGGCGAAAGATGCAGTTGTTGACGAAGACGGTAACGAGATTGAACCGGCAGTCGAAGCGGTTGCCGAAGTTCGTGCGAACGACGTTCACAAAGTGCCGGTGATGGAGTCGTACATCTCGCAAGAGGCACAAGAAGAAGTCACCGAGACAACCACAATTCCAGCAGTCGAAGAAGTGACCGAGCGCGTGTGTGTGCGAGAAGCAGAAGCAGAACGCAAAGAGACGCGAGTGGTTGTGGAAGCGAAAGCCGAGTGGACAGAGACGCACATTGTCACACCGGCTGAACCGGCCCGTGAAGAGGTGACGGAACGCCGATTGGTGAGTGCTGCGGTAGAAGCCAAAGATGCCGTCTACGAGACAGTCACGGTTCCCGCTGACGCACGACCAGACGATGATGACACGGTGCGGTTGGGTCTGATAGCGCAAGATGTGCAGACCGCGATGACCGAGGCGGGTGTTGAGTTCGACATAGTGAACGAGTCGCCGAATGGGAAGTTGTCGCTGAAATATGGCAATCTGGTGATGCCGCTAATCAAGGCGGTGCAGGAGTTGTCGGCGCGGGTGAAGACGCTTGAAGGATAAAAACTATGGCAAATTATGGTAATAGAATTAAAGGTGGCCAGAGGTTAACAGGGCCACGGAAGAAACCAACAGCAGCGGGTCGTAGGCGGCTCGAAAAAGGTATAAAGACTATATCGAAAGGCGTAAAGAAAGCCGCGCCGGTGGTTAGGGCTGTTGCGAATCCTAGCGGGATACCAACGCGAGTTGTAAACAGATTAACACGCCCACTACAAGAAAAAGCTGCTCGTGGTGCTGGTAAGATAATAAAAAAGGTTGTCAACAGATCTAGAGGGCTTTCACCTAAAGCTGCACCTAAAAGAAAGACTGCTCCAGTAGGTTCTCGCAGTATGCGAAGAACAAGAAGATAGAATTTGGCTATGGCTAAAAACACAGAAACAGAAAACAAGCAGACCGTTGTTATCAGCGGTGAGGAACACAACGTAGCGGACTTGTCACAAGAGCAGGTGACGTTACTGAATCATGTAGCCGATCTTGAGAACAAGATTCGACAGATCAGCTTCAACTTGGATCAAGCTCATGGTGGTAGAAATCACTTCATGAGTTTGTTGACGGCTAGTTTTGTCGCTGAACCTGAGGTTAAGGAGGAAACTGGCGGGTAAGATGTGGGAACAGACACGGCAAATCTTATACAAACGCTGGGATTCCCTGTTGTTGCAGCAGCGGCAGCAGGAATCTTCGGCTATAAGATTGTCTTCTATGTCCTACGAGATTTGTCAAGCGAGATCAAAGACTTGTATACGATAATTGTCAAATTGATTGACAGATTGAATGGACATGACAAGGAAACGAACAAGCTCGCCAAAGAACTCGCAATGTTGCGGGTTGAGGTTAGCGGGCTATACAAGTGCATGGGGGTAACAAAAAAACCAGTAAATGAAAAACGACGTAATGAGTAGAGAAGCAAAAGATGTTATTTATATACTGGCAATCCTTGGGAGCATTTTGTTGTTTCTCATGTTGGTAGGTTGCAAGTCGTTGCCCGGCAATCTTGAGATTGATACACCGTTTATTGACATAGAATACGAAGGGAAAACAAATGCCTAATGTTGGAGGAGTACAATATCCATACACGCCACAGGGCGTAGCAGCTGCGGAACAAGCGCAACGGCAGATACAAAAGACAGGCCCATACATACCACAACCAACTGCTGGTCTTGATCCTGCTCGTATGTCGCCGCCCTTAACGAGTCCATCGCACCCAATGGCTCAACGCCAAGTGCCAGACTTACAACCAGCAAAAGAAAATTACAATGCAATGAATTTCTATGGTTGGCGCGGTCAGGCTGGCAATCCCTTATCACCAAGGACTAAAGCCCCGACATATGAAGACAGATACACCATGCAATCTGATCCGAATAGATGGACAAGCGGCGCAGCAATGAGAGGTCAGTATAATTATAGAAATAGTCCGTCTAATCCTGCGGTACAGAGATCAGTACAAGATTTACAACCATACAATGATCCACCAATACAAGGCACAATGTCGGGTCAAGGTATTTTGGGAACACTTGGTTATAGTAACGAAGCTATGCCATCAAGACAGGATTTAAGCAATGTAGTTGCTTATGGTGATTCTGGTTTGAGGTATGGGGATAATCGCATAGTCTTTAGCCGACCACAATTACTAGGAGGCCCATCAAGTCCTTGGTATCAACCTATTGCACAAGCTCCTAGAGGTCGGACGATTGAGACAACTGATCCCGGTGTAGGTTATGGTAATAGTCCATCCAATCCCAATTGGGGTCAGGAGAGGGGTGGTTCAGTAGGTAGAATGGGGCCAATGAATGCTCCAGTCAGCGCAAACTATAGTGCGATAAGCCCGTCAAACAGGATTGCTGGTAACATTGCGGCGGTAATGCAAGGTAGAACGGGGCCAAGTCCCGGCGTTACCCCACACTTAAATCAGTCAGGTAGACTCGAAAGTCCACCTAATGCGCGACCGTGGACAGGCTTTGGCCCAACAGGGCAACCCGTACCAAGCAGACAACCCGTACAAAAAGGGATACCTAGAGGATAATTATGGCATACAAAAGAAAAAAAGGCGGACAAGCTTTAATGGAGATGTCTCGCAAGAGTGGTCAACGCAAACGTGCGACAGCAAAGAAATTGCGTGATCAAGTTAGGCGTAATGTTGCAGCGGGTTCTAAAACTCCTGCTCAACGCGCTAGTTCCAAGGCTGCGGTAACTAAACGTGGTGGTACAACAATAACGTACAAACCAAAGCCCAGTCCACACCTAAAGCCAGCGACCAAGAAAGCAGCCAAGAAAGCAGCACCAAAGTCTGTTGTTAAAAAAGCTGCACCAAAACCTGCTGCAAAAAAGACTGCACCAAAGAAATTAACAGATAAAGAGCGTAAACTAAAGTTGCAACGATTGCGGAATCAAATGTCTGAAGCTCGTGGTATGTCCAAGCTTGCGGGAGATCAAGTTAAAGACATAGATTGGGCAAGAGATGTATTTATTGGAGGTGCTACAACAGCAATTCCCGGTAGTGGCGCATTGAAGTTAGCTGGTGGTGCAGTAAAACTAGGTAAAGCAGGACTAGCTCTTGCTAGAGCTAAAACAGCGTCTGGAGCTAAAAAAGCACTTACTGGTGTTAAGGCTGGCGTAAAAGCAACAGGCGAAGCTGCAAAGAAAGCTACCACAGCCACAAAACGTGGCGCGAGAAAAGCTAGAGTTGGCTTGAAGAAAGCTGATCGCAAGTTGTTGAAAGCTCAAGGATTGAGCCGTCAAGGTGGTAAAGTCCGCAAGATCAAAGAGCCGAATCCATTTGGTAAAAATGCTGCTAAAGGATCGAAGCCCAAACCGAAAGCCAAGTCCGGCAAAAAGAATCCTTTTGCGGGATCAGCCAAGCCAAAGGCCAAAGGCAAACAACTGGATGAACACGTTAAGGCACGACGTAAATCCATGCAGCAGGATGAACACATTAAAGCACGGCGCAAAGCTAGAGCGAAGGCAACTAAAGCTAAAAACGATCCCGGCAAACTTGCTGATGAATTGGCACAATCAAAGAAAGCAATCAAGCCGATAAACAAACCTTACAAAACGCCTGCCACGCACCCGCTCAAGTCTTGGAAAGCACCTGCCACAAAGAAGGCCAAGAAAAAGGCAGCTAAAAAAGCCAAGAAAAAGAAGAAATGACCGAGAGACAACAACTGGATGAGTTCACTCGTAGAGTTTGTCACGCAGTTGAGTATTCCGAACAGGAATTGGACTTGACTTTGGAGCAAATGATTGGTGTAATAGAAGTTGCCAAGCAAATGTTAGTTGAGCGATTTTTACATGAACCTAGATGATATAAAAGTCCTTGCGGCTTCGGTCTCAGGATTAGGAAACTGGTTACTTGAAATTGATATTTTATTAAAAGTTGCAATCAGTCTAGTAACGCTATTGTATATTGCACTTAAAGTGCAGGAGTTATTGAGGAAAAGATAATGCTATCAGGAAAGAAAACATATATGACGGCAGTTGGCGGGATACTCGCGGCTGTGGGTGCTTATTTCTCCGGTGAAATGGAGATGGGCGTGATGATAAACGTGGTGATCACATCGTTACTGGCAGTCTTTCTGCGGAAAGGTGTGAAGAGCGACACGAATGGGGGTAGTTAAACTACTTGCAGCGTTGTTTAAGGCCATACCGTCATTGGAACGGTTGGTCTATAAACTTGCAGACGCCTTGAAGGAAGCCAATGCAAAGAATCGGCTGGAAGACAAGTTGGGCCACATTGATGCTCTTATCGATGGTGAGCGCGTGCAGCACGCCACAGTTGGAGGGGGTAAAGGAGTTAAGCCAACATCCACAGTTTCAAAAGGCAAAGGAAGCGGCACCAGAGTTCACAAGGGCCGCACTAAAAAAGGTAGCAAAACTGGAGTATGAAATTGAGCGCAGGTGACAGGGATGGATTGCAAGACAGCGTGAATGAATTGCTAGATGTTGTACGGGAACTAAAGCATGAGTTGGACAACGATAACGAAGAGATCAAGTCAAGCGGTGGTCGCCATCACAAAAAGAACTACAACAACGGTGGCGGCTATAACAAAAAGAACAAAGCCAACAATCGTCGCAATCGTTAAACGATGAGTGCTGAATACATAATTGACAGGTTTGGGCGCAAGGTCGGCCTTAATGCAGGTGACGCCAATCAACGCTACGTCATTCTCGACTTCCTCAACGAGGCAATGCAGTCAGTATATGAACACGTTGATATTCCCGGCTCATTGGTTGAAGAAGAATTTTACGTTGCCGGTAAGCAACGAATTGCGTTGAGTCGTGATGTCCACGCCATTCGTGCGATGCGCGAAAAGGAGTCGAAGCTAACATGGAGTATTAACAATCTCCTGTCAGAATATAACCAGAACAACTGGCGAAGTGACAATCGTTGCTGGCGTGTTGTCGGCTACGAGCCACTCAAGAAATCCTTATCCACAGCAATTACTGGCTCTCGTGGTAGTTCTGCAACTGGTCTAACAGTCCATTGGTTTGCCAACATTGCAGCCACAGAAAAACTTGCGGTAACATTTGAGACATCAGCTTCAGACAGGCAAACACTTGAGGTGTGGCCAAACTACCCAAGCGCAGCAGCGGCCTACACAACTGCATCGTCGCCACACTCAATAGCACTCACGCTGGACAACAATCGCACCATCACATCTGTTGTGGGCATGAGACGGTTTGATACAAACAACGAACGGTTTGGTGGTTATACAGCTAACGATGGCGGGTTGGTCAGGTTGGTGGATACAGCCGACACATCAATTATTTATTCTGAGATACCACACGACGAGACCGAGGCTCAGTATATGATAGTGGACATCTCCGAGTTTCCTTGGGATGACACAGCGGCACAGGACGATTCACACACTCTACAAGTCTTGTACAAGAAGAAGCTGAAACACATCAAGAGCGACAACGATCCATTCCCACTCTACGGTTTTGAGAATATCGTGATGCACAAGATGATGCAGTTGTTCATGGAGGAGCAAGGCAAGCTGCAAGAGGCGATGGTTTATGACGGCAAAGTGACACGCGATTTGGGTCGCAAGATAGCTGACCTTGAACGTGGACAAAAACGCCTAATGCAATTCGGGCGACACGGGCATGATGCAATTACGCTGGCGAGACGCTGGCATTATCACCGTGGCTGATTACTCACAACAATCGTTTGTTGGCGGCATGAATATGTCGGTGGATGACACTCGGCTGGGAGAAGATGAGTACAAGTTTGCCAAGAACATTCGCAACCGTTTCGGCACACTTGAAGGGATCAAGAATGTCAACGACATCTCCAGCAGTATTGGCGCATTCACTTCAAACCCGCCAATCCAAGCAATCTATTCTATTGGCGAGTTCGTCTTCCTCTTCTTCAAGGGCGGCTGCAAATATCGTAAGCCATTAAACCCCGACAGTACATGGGCCGTTCTCTATAGTGGCGGCACAATGGATAAAACAGCTGAGATATTTGTTCAGGCAGTTCCAGCTTCCACGCAAAACTTTCTACGCAAGGAAACACAAGTAGCAGGTGCATCACTTGAGTTGGATACAGACAATGCTGTGCAGAGAACAGTTGCAGCTATTATTGTGCAGGACGGCATAAACCAACCAAGAATCATAGAAATTTCTGGAGGAACAGCAACCGACAGGACATCCAAGAATTATGCAGAGTGGGTGTATGGTGGCACTATCACAGGTGTTATTGATCTTACACCAACACCAAGTACAGCATGGCAAGCAAGCCAAACTCACTCGGCTTTTGCTGCAACAAGCACAAGTGGTTATGGTGTGAGCGCAACCTTCTCGGCAACGACAGATGGTAGTGGAAATCCAACATTCACCTTGGTTGCTGGGGGTCTTGATTATAAAAAGAATGATACACTAATTTTTACTGATCCCGGCTCAACCTCAAATACAGCAACCTTAACAGTAACCACAAGGTCATCAGCAGCGCGTGAGTACGTTCCAATAGGGAAGCAAATGGCCTTCTTTAATAACAAGCTATTTGTTGTTAGTACTGATGGTACAGAGATTTATCATAGCGTGAGTGGTCGCCCAATGGATTTTACCATCCCGGTTACAACTGAGGGTGACAAGATAAACACAGACGAGACAATTGGTGGCGCACCGGCAACAGCTTACACAGTTGGTTACAACGTGATTACAGCGTTGTCCGTGTTAAATAATGAGGCACTTTTCGTCTCAACAGTTGGTGGAAGTTATGGTGTTTCGCTGGACTACACAATGACTGTGTTTGCCGAGCCGATGTTTAGGAAGCAATATCTGTTCACGGCCAACTCAATCAATCAACACTCGTTCGTTGATTTGTTGGGTGACTTTGCCTTCATTGATCCAGAGGGCTTGAGGTCGTTCAATGCTGTGATGCAATCAAAGAATGAGGGACGCAACTCAATCTTCTCGCTCAAGGTCGCACGGCTATTCAAGGATGTTGTGCAGGAAACGAAGAAGTGTGCCGCAATTGTCTTTGATGACTACGCCTTGTTCGCTTGTAACACAATCTTTGGTCACGGCATTCTCGTCTTTGACACGCTCACAAAACAGTTTGTAAGTTTCGATCAACTCACGGATGACAGCAACTCTAACATTGGGCCAGTCATAAACTTTGCCAAGGTGGAGACAAACAACAAGCGTGAGCTATTTGCAATCACACATGGAACAACAACCAGCTCAGGCGACCCAGCCTACAAATGCGTTAAGTTATATGAGGGTTCTAACTTCGCAACGGCATACGTCGAGACTAAAGCATTTTGCACCAACGATACCAGAGTCGAGCAGAAGCCACAGGAGCTTCGCCTTCTATTTAACAAGATACAATCAGCCTCGTCGGTCACAGCAACCCAACGTGTGAACGACGAAACAACGCCTGACACGTCGGCTGGCTCACAAGCCAAGACGTTGTCGGCACAGGTCACGCCCATCACATTCCCCGTCACTCTATCGACGGTATGGAGTGGGCCGAAACAAATACAAAATTTACTTTACAATTTTCAAGGCGGTCAACAGGGTTGGAAAGTGTCTTACGCATTGAAATGGACAAATGGAATTAACCTGTCGAACATCCAACTTCAGACGCAGGACATCACTCCTATGAACCCAATGTTATCACAAGCTTATGTCAGTTAATGTAGCTCACACGGATTTCACAGACGCAACTACGTTGTTTGCTGACCTTGCGGCAGCAAACGCCATGCTTGACGGTCTGACAGTACCAGACGCGACAACCAGCACCGATGGTGTTGCGAAGATGGCAGTACTTGTAGCCGATCCCTCTGGTAATAGTGCAACGAATAATCAAACGGCAATCATTGCCATCTTAACAAGTCTTAAAAACGCTGGCATCATGTCCAGCTCATAACGTCATGCCTAGTATTGAAGATATTTTAAATCCCGCAAAGTGGCTCGAAAAACTCAGCGAAGCTGGGCAAGCCATATTAAAGCCGTTCATAGATAATATTGGTGGAATGTTTAAGGAGGGTGGTATTTTGTCTGGTGATATGATGGGCAATATACTGCAAGCATTTATCATATCTGAAACCTTTGGCAAAGATGACACCGCAAAGGATGCTATCAGACAGAATACAGAAGCATTTAAAAAAGCACTTCCAGAGTTTGTTGAGGCAAAAATTGCCGCCGGTAAAATAGAAGCAACTGCATTGGCAGATGCTAATGATTTAATTGAATTTGGTTTCTTAACTAAACGCAATCCTGACGGCACAGTAAAATCTCAAACACAAATAAAAGACGCTCAAGGTCGAGGTACTGGTAAGCGTGATTTGTATAATAGAGTAAACTTTGGGACAGAAACACAGTATCAAACTGATGAGCAAGGTAACATTGTTAAGCAAATTGATGAGCAAGGTAAGCAAGTTCCAGTTGTATTAAAAGAGGGTGTAGAGGGTCAATACCAACTAGAGAATAGACAGCGCCGTGAGCAAGATAGGAAGGATCGTACTGCTTACGCTCGTAATCAAGCTGATATTTATTCTAAAGATGCTGATACTGTGAAGACTGTTGGTGAAGGATTTCGCGCTTTTGAGGAAGCGGCTGCGCCTCATCTTGCTGATACGCAAGCACAACAAGCTGCAAGCCTTCAAGCATTGCTGGCATCACAAGACCCCACGAAGTTGTCTGGTTCAGAGATGTCCAATGTTGAACGCGGCTTAGGTCGGATGGGTATTGGCGTTGGTCGAACGTCTGAGATGGACAAGTACAAGGCAGCGATGACCTTTGGTGATGCCTTGGCGCAGAAACAACAGCGGCTTGGTCAAGCCTTGGCACAGACTGGATCAGTCGCATCAAGTTTTGGTAGTGGTTACAATCCCGGCGTATTGCAGGGACAGACTGGTGTTCAGAATGTATCTCAACCGGGAAATCAAGCCAACTTTGGTAATGCAGCGGCCAATGTTTATAGTGGCACTACTGGTATGACTCAGAAATTTCAAGACCCAAGCGCAACCAAGTCAGGGATATTCCAAGATTTAATTTTAGGTGGTGGTAAGGGAGATTGATTATGGCCAGTTTATTTGACGTAGTAAATAGAAGGCGACGCTCAAAGGAGTTAGCCGATAAGTTCCGTGAAGGCGCAACGCCAGAGGAGCTTGAATACTTTGACCGCTTTTACCAAGAGCCATCGTCCAGCCCAGTAATGGCGCGTGGTGCGCTTGAGGGTGAGTTGGATGCAGCAGATGCTTTGCAGCGACAATTGATGGCGCGAGGCATGAACAACCTACAGGCTCAAGACGCAACTAGACGCGCCTTGGAGCAGGAGGAAGCTGAGTTAGACAGAACTGCACAGAGTATTGCCACGCAATATGGCCCCGGCGGTCTTAAAGGTACTGGCGAGGGTAGCTTTGAATCTTATCAACAAGGATTAAAGCCAGACTCAAGTTCAGTTGGTTGGGGGATTCACCCTGACGATCAAGACCGTGGCTTGTCACTTGATGATTGGTCAAGACAACGCGCTATGGCTAGGCAAGATGCGAGCGGTGTCTCTGCTGAATCAAAGGCCCGTTATGACGAGCAGACGGTTGATGATCGTATTAGCATGATCGAAGAACAAGCGAAGTCATTGCCCGCAGAACTTCAGGCTAAAGGCGCGAGCGCAGAGGTAACTACCGCGTATATGCAGGAGTTGGGTAGGCAAATACAAATCACAAGGGAGAACGCGCCAGATACTTCTGCATACCAGAATGCTGTGACTGCGGTAGAGAACTTGCACAAACTTTACAAAGGCACTTCGGGCGGTGGCGGCTTTAGTTCGTATGGCGCACAAGGCTTTATTAACGAAACGCTAAAAGAAGGTATAACTCAATCACAAGCATCGGGTGATACCGTGGTTGAGCAAGACGGTCAGCAACTTATTGTTCCAAGACAAACTCACGTTGAAGGTGAATACCCGAAATGACCCTTGAAGAAAAGAAGGATAGACTACGCAAAAGACTTGGATTACCTGACGATCATCCTGTCTTCACACCAGAAGAGTACGAGGCTAATAGACAAGCGCAGCAGACAACTGCTGTAGGTGCGGCCTTTGAGGCGGCAAAAGACGAGGCAGTTCCCGGTCTCTTTGGTTTAGCTGGTCTCAAGGCTGGCGCACAAACCATAGGAAAGCTACCACTTCCCGGCGTGTGGGGTAAAGTTGCTAAAGGTGTTGGTATATTTGGTACTGCAATTGGTAGCGCAATAGCTGGTCATAAAGTGCAGGACGAAGTTCTTGAGGCGGTCAGGGACGAGGACACGAATCAAGCCGACAAACTTCTCTCACAAGAACTTCGCAAAGAACATCCAATTGCATTTACGGCTGGTGAAGTTGTTGGTGGATCATTGGGTGGTGGCATTGGGCCATCAACGAGAAACCTTAAAGGCTTGGGTGAGATCGTGAGGACTGGTGCTGGATGGCGCGGTAAAGCTAACAAGGAGCTTGTTAGCCACACACTACAAGAAGCTGGTGTTGGTGCGGGCGTTGGTATGGCACTTGAAGGTGCGCGACAATACTCCGAGGGAGACTTTAAACCCGGCGCAATGATAACCACCGGCATTGGTGGTGCGCTGTTTACCAAGCCAATTTTGCATGGTAAGAAGTTGATGGGTACACCTGTTGTGCCGCACAGCGAAGCAGAGTATGCCAAGCAAACACGCGATCTCAGTTTTGTTAAGGTAACGCAACCGAAGGTAAGTGCTGAAGCACAGTTTTCTGCTGAAAACATTCCCCCAACTCTTGAGCATATAACCGCAGAAGAAGCTGTCTATTTAAATGATCCGAGATTATCGGATGTGCAACGGGCTGCACGAATTGATGATTACCAGAAAGTGTACATGAGCAAGAAGGCTGGTGATGATGCCGCCAAGAAGCCCACCAAAGATTCTGCTAAGGATAGTTCCCAGAAAAGAGCCAGCGATCTTGCAAAGAAAGAAGACGTAGCATCCAAGCCAGACGGTGCAGAAGAGGCACTTACCACGTTTGCGGAAAAGCAAGGTCTACAAGATAAAGTTAAGGCGAGTGTTAATCGAGCAGTTGCAAATGCCTCTGATAAGCAATTGAATCAGACTGAGCGCATGGCTCAACAGGGTGCTGCCCGTAAGTACGCTGATGAGATCGAGAAGACTCCAGAAGAACTCCGCATAAAACTTGAAGAAGAGATCACCAAGAAGCTTGGCTCTGATCCTTGGTTGACCGTCAAAAATCTGATGGCCCAACGTAACGTTGGAATTAGATTAGCGGTAGATGACCTTGTTGATCAAGCTGGTCGCACAATTTACGGCTTCACGCCAAGAGGCAGTCGTGATGTTGTGCTAACTCCAGCCATGCTGCCAGAAACTCCGTTCCATGAAGTCGCTCATGTGTGGGTGAGTGATATGCTTGGCTCAATCAGCCGTGATGCCAAGACCTACGGTGAGCCAACTGCTGACGCTAAAGCCATGAAAGGATGGCTTAAAGAGTTGTACGAAGTAGATGCGGTGACTGATGAAAGAGCGAAGTCATCAACTGAAAGTAGGGATGATGCGTTGGAAAAGTTTGCAAAGGAGACAGGAAGGAAACTAGCTGATAGGATGTTGAACTTGCCGAAGGGTAAGTTTGCTAAAATGCGTCGTTGGTTTTCTGATATTCAACGTGGCCGTCGCATGGCAGGGAAGACCAATAGCACGGATGACATCTTGGATTTCATGGCGCAACGCATTGAGATTGATCGGAACCCGCTTGCAGACACCGACTTGATGGCAAGGCAAGGTCAAAGCCTTGCAAGTTTCGTAAACTCATCGAAGGTTTTTGACACGCAGTTGGGTGATCCATCAGAGAGTCACAAGGCAACAACCACAATTGACGGTGTTAAGTATGAGTCAGTTGCAAATGCTTACGCTGTCCCAACAGAGATTTCCAAACTCTTTAACATTCCCGATATGCCGAAGGGCTTTGCCAAGAAGTATGCGGGTGAGTTGAACAAGCTGAAGGCATCCATCGTGGGAGGAACTGAGTACACTCCCAGCCTAGACTATGTTCAATCGTTTAGCTTGGCCGAAGTTGAGAATTATCCGGCAGCTTACAAGAGCATGATGCAAGGTTTGCAGAAGCGTAACACAGGTGCGCTCAAGCAAATCTTCAAGATGTTTGAAGACGATGTAATTGACATTACCTTGGAGACAAGTCAGCCCGATATGTACCGAGGCTTGTACGATGAGACCGAGATCAAGATTAACATTCCCACAATAGATGATAACTTTGATATGGTCTTGGCTCAACAGTTGGTCAAGCGGCACTTGAGAGATAATCAAGATGTCTTGAAAGACCTCACAGGTGTCTGGCAACGGTTGACGTTTGGTGATGGTTGGTTCCAAGGCTACGAGCCTGAACTTGTTACAAGATTTCTGAGGTTCGCATCTCAGCATGATATGCCCGAAGAGTTCGCCTCGGTAGTTGCACGTTACAACGAAGACCTTGGCGTGGACGGGATTCAGTTTGGTTATCGTGGTCAGTCAAAGTCGATGCGCGATAACTACGCCAGCTATCACGACAAGATGTCGAACCAAGGCAACTCATTGCATTTCGCAATGAAAAACTTGCCCGATGATGTACGCAAAGCTTTTGCCCAGACAATGCTGAACAAGTCTAGTATGTGGGATGACGCTGATACATTCCTCGCAGACTTTGATGCCATGATAAACACGTTTGGCATAAGTGGTTCACACGCTCGCAAAAAATTTAACAGGTTGAGCCAATCACCAAGGCACGTTATGGATGGCTTAACGAGTAAGGAAGCGTTCAAGTCACTTGATGGTTTCAACAGGCTTTGGCCGCGTGTTGATGCAGCTCCCCACGTTAGTCCTGTTGATCATCCCAATCCATATGTCTTGAGGGATTTATGGTCAAAAGATGTTGTCCCGTTTGAGCAGTCCAAGTTCACAACGACATCAGCGTTGGATGCCATAACCAGTTTATCTGAGGAGGCTATTGGCATTAAAGGTTTGCGGAATGTTTTTGAGCGAGTTGTTACACCGCCAATACCACCAAGGCGCGTTGACTATCATATGGGAGAAGAGGTGACTGGGAAAGGTGAGTCTCCCGTCATAGGTATGGTCAAGAATATGCTCAAGAATGAGAAGCTGGATGCTGACTCAATAGACCTTGAAGGCCATATTTCCCGTAAGAAAACTTTGGATGCAGAACGTGCCAAGAGATATGCGACTCTACCAGATTTCAAGATTAGAGAGCCGAAGACTTGGAAACCATTTCAGATGGCGTTACGCGGAATGCGCCCAGTTATTGACAGGATTAGGGAGATTGGCCTGACACCAGCAGCAAAGAAGTTGGCAAATGATGTTGCAGATGCTTTCAACGCAACGCTCAAGGATGAGACGCTGTTGAACGGTCAATATCTGGAGAAGCTAATGCTAATCCACAGCGAAGTTAAGATGTCACCCGCTGAACTTGATGACCTTGGCGACTTCCAGTTACAGCGTTGGCACAAGAAACTTGGGTTGCGTGAGAAGTATGATGAAGAGTTATTCAAGCGATACATAGCGAATCCACGAATGCGTTACTATGATCGTGCGATTCAGAATATCATGCGCGACACACGCCAGTATCAGAATGATATTGGAATGATGGTGGAATCATATCGGGACGGTAAGCCAATGCTTTCTCCCGGCAAGTACACGCAGGAATACACGCCAGAGATCATCACACAAGAAGTTCGTACCGTGATGATGAAGCGCGTGACTGCGAGTCCCGAATATCAGAAGCTATTGAAAGAAGCCGTTGATTACTGGACAGGACTTGCCAAACGCTTCGATGAGAAGCTAGGTTCTGATGATCTCGATACAACGTTGAGTATTGGTGAGAATGGCGAAGAACTTAAAGGCGGTGGTAAAGATGATGCCGAGCAACTTCGGATAAAGTTTGAGCAGTTGTTTGATAAGCTCTCGCTGAGTTTCCAAGGTAAGGAGAAGAAGCTTGGCGCACACAAGTTCAAGGCGTTGCGTGTTGCCACAGGTAAGTACGGTCTACCCCCACATTGGGTTGAG
>Ga0208919_1000579_pt1 | contig 24103 bp, 22 predicted proteins | sample 4_EtaG_FD_184076 | JGI IMG/M metagenome (GOLD analysis project Ga0208919, IMG submission 184076) | Marine viral communities from the Subarctic Pacific Ocean - 4_ETSP_OMZ_AT15127 metaG (SPAdes) (version 3) | ecosystem: Environmental > Aquatic > Marine > Oceanic | place: Pacific Ocean | collected...
GATCATGAATATTCGTGTGGTCGATCATGCGGGCGAAACCTTAGGGCAGGGGCGCGATCTGCGTGCTTTAGAGCAGCGCTTTGAAGCGGCAGCCAGCGCAGGCGCCCAGGCACTGGCTGAACAGGTTAGCCAAGAGCCCGCTGTGGCCGGGCTACCCAAGACGCCGCTGCCCGCTTCGCGCGTTACCACCCAGGCAGGCATTCGCGTAGAGGCGTATCCTGCCCTGGTCGCTGAAAGCAGGATTGCGAAAACCAGCGGCATTGATGCCAGCGAGTTCAAGGTGGCGCTGTTTGATCACCCTGCAAAAGCTGACGCTGCCCACCAGGAGGGCATCGCCCGGCTGGCAATTGCCAAGCTACCTGAACAGGTTAAAGCGATTAAGCAACTGCCGGGTGTTGAGAAGTGCGCGCTACTGTTCGCCAAAGTGGGCAGTAAACAAGCTTTGATCGACGATCTGCTGCTCGCGGTGTTTACCCAGGTGATTGCTCAGCACCCCCTGCCGCGCTCGGAAGGCGAGTTTAGCCAGCGACTAAACGCTACTCAGGGTCAGCTTGTAGACGAGGCGAAAGCACTGCTGGTGCGCGTGGAGGCCGCGCTAAAAGGGCATTTGGCGGTCAGCAAGGTGCTTAAAGGGAAGCTTAATTTTGCGCTGGCGCTGGTGTATAGCGATGTTAGCGCGCAGATGCAGCGCTTGGTCTATCCAGGCTTTATCCGCGATGCGGGCGCTTGGCTGGACGAATACCCGCGCTACACTGAGGCGGCGCTCATTCGGCTTGAAAAAGCTGCCCGTGAGCGCGGTCGCGATCAAATGATGATGCAAGATGTCCAGGCATTAGAGGCCCGCTTTGATGCCCGCCGCGAAAGCGAGCGACGCGGAAGGGTGGAAGATCCTGAATTGGTCGCTTTTGGCTGGTGGCTGCAGGAGCTTAGAGTATCGCTATTTGCACAGCAGTTGGGGACTAACATGGTGGTGTCGGTAAAACGATTGGAAAAACGCTGGCAAGAGATCACTAGCGTTTAGCCGTGGTTGGAAAAAGTTGTTGAAAAAAGTTGCTGGAAAAACCGCTATTTTACGCACACAGTAACGTGATGGGTTCGCCGTAAGTCGCACGCTACATTGATGGCCGGTCACGTCGGCAAGCCGCTTAGAGGAGATTGGCATGACACATGTGGTGATTACCGGTACAGGTCTCTATACACCGGAACACGCCATTGATAATGCGGCCCTGGTGGCGGCATTTAATGCTTGGGTAGACAGCGAGAATGAACAGCATGCCGGAGCCATTGCGCGCGGCGAGCGCGAACCGCTGGCACATTCAAGCAGCGAATTTATCGAAAAAGCCTCCGGTATTAAGAGCCGCTATGTGCTCGATGCAGCTGGGATCCTTGACCCACAGCGTATGCGGCCTAAACTTCCGCAGCGGGGCAATGACGAACCCTCTATTCAGTGCGAGATGGCGACCGCTGCCGCGCGGCAGGCGCTGGCCGCTGCCAAGGTAGAAGCTGCTGACATCGAGCTGGTGATCGTGGCCTGCTCAAACCTGGAGCGTGCCTACCCCGCTATGGCGGTCGAGGTGCAGCAGGCCTTGGGCACAAGTGGTTACGGGTTCGATATGAATGTGGCCTGTAGTTCAGCGACGTTTGCTTTGGAAACGGCTGCCAACGCCATAGCCTCCGGCAGTGTGAAGCGTGCCCTGGTGGTCAATCCGGAAATTTGCTCGGCGCACCTCAACTTTCGAGACCGTGACAGCCACTTCATTTTCGGCGATGCTTGTACCGCTGTGGTACTAGAAAATAGCGCTATTGCGGTGGCCGATGAGCAGTTTGAAATTCTTGGCACGCGTCTGGTTACCCAGTTTTCCAACGCGATCCGTAATAATGCAGGGTTCCTTAACCGCGTAACGGACAGTGACCCACTCGCCTTGGATAAGCTGTTTGTGCAGGAAGGGCGTCGGGTGTTTAGAGAAGTTTGCCCGATGGTGGCTAAATTGATCACCGATCATTTGGCCTCCTTAGAGTTGGCCGGTGGCGATCTGAAGCGCATGTGGCTACACCAGGCTAACCGGCATATGAACGATTTGATTGCCCGCAAAGTATTGGGCTATGACCCGAGTGAAACACAGGCGCCGATTATTTTGGATCGTTACGCCAACACCAGTTCAGCGGGTTCTATAATCGCCTTTCACCTCCATCGCGAGGCGCTTGTGGAGGGCGATATTGGCGTGATTTGCTCCTTTGGAGCAGGTTATAGCGCGGGCAGTGTGGTTATTCGTCGTTTGTAGATGTCTGTATAAGGTGCAAGGGAATTGAAAAAGGAAAATGTCATGTGGCAGTGGTTTAATAACGCGCAGCCTGCGCTTTCGCTGCGTAGCAAAGGGTTGCCACTACTACTGGTGACGTTACTCGCAACCGGAGGCTGTGCCAGTACGCAAATGGCGGAAAATACTGCTCCCGAAGACCCTTGGGAAGGCTTTAACCGCAAAGTGTTTGCGTTTAACGATGTGTTGGATCGCTACGCGCTCAAGCCGGTGGCAACAGGCTATCGTGCTATTACCCCCGACCCGGTAGAAACGGGCGTAGGTAATTTTTTCTCCAACTTAGGTGAAGTGCGTACTGCGCTTAACAGCGTGCTGCAGGGCAAACCGTCAAACGCGGGCCTCGCCACGTCACGTTTTTTAATTAACTCCACGGTAGGCATTGGCGGACTGTTAGATTATGCCACCCTAATGGAAATTACTGCGGATGAAGAAGATTTTGGCCAAACGTTAGCGGTGTGGGGGTGGGAAGATTCGCGTTATCTGGTGCTGCCTTTCTTTGGCCCCAGCACGCTGCGGGATACCACCGGTATGCCCGCGAACATGGCAACGAACCCCGTTAATTATGCAGAAGACGATATTGTTCGAGTAGGCCTTACCGCACTCAAAGCGATCGATATTCGAGCGGGTTTGCTTGACCAGGAAGAATTAATTCGTGGTGATCGCTACCGTTTTATTCGTGACGCTTACTTGCAGAACCGCCAATTTGAGGTGAGCGATGGAGAATTGGGTGATGACCCCTTTGCCAGCGAAACCTTCGACTTTGATGACAGCGATTTTGATGACAGCGGTCAGGATGATAGTGACTTTGGTGACAACGAAGTCACCGATTGAGGCTTATGATGGATCATTCTAAGCAGTTGATCGCGGTGATCGACGAACCTGGTCGTGAACGTGATGCGCTGGCTGAAGCGATTACCTGCGATGGCATGTGGGTGTTTGCCGCTGAGGATATCGCGCATTTGCCTGCTGACACGGCGCTCATTGTTGCCCATGCTCGGGCAGTTCCGCGGCAGCAATGGACACACCTAACGCGACGCCTACCGACACTGGTAGTCAGTGACTCGCGTCAGGACGCCGACTTGATCAAAGCGATTGATGTGGGGCTGGTGGACTATATTGTCCATCCGCTGCGACACGCCGAGCTGTTGCGACGAATGATCCGTAAGGCCATTAAGCTCAACGATTTGGCGCTGGAGCGCGAGCGTGACCATGCGCGGCTGGCGGAGTTAAACGAGAGCCTAGAGACCCATCTCGCGCTGCTGCGGATGGATCAGCAGAGTGGAGGGCATATCCAGCGGCGTTTGTTACCGCTGCGGCCCAAGGTGATTAACGGGGTGTATTACGACTACGTATTTGCTCCTTCGCTCTATTTGTCTGGTGATTTTCTCGATTACCAACGCTATAACGAGCGCTACAGTGCCTTCTATTTCGCCGATGTATCGGGGCATGGTGCCTCGTCGGCATTTGTTACCGTGCTGCTCAAATATTTATGCAACCGCTGGCTGAGTGAGTGGGATGGCCAGCATCCGGAAAATCTGCCGCCTGATTGGTTAAAGGCGATGAACCGCGAGCTGCAGGGCACCGATATTGGTAAACATGCCACCTTATTTGTCGGTGTTATTGACCACGAGGCGCATACTCTTCACTATTCGCTCGGCGCGCAGCTTCCCATGCCCCTGTTGGCAGCAGAAGGAGAGCTACGCCGTTTAGAAGGCGAGGGAATGCCGGTAGGCCTTTTCCCCGATGTGGAGTATCCTTCGCTGAGTTGTGCATTGCCGAATAAATTTCGTCTATGGCTCTGCTCAGATGGAGTATTGGAATGCTTGCCGGGTAAAACGCTCGACACGCGGCTCAAGGAGCTTGAGCAATTAGTAAGCGAGAGTGTAACGCTTGAGCAGTTGCGCGACCGGCTAGCAGAAACGAATGCACTCCTTGCCGAAGGGGATGCAGAGTTTGATGCCAACCAAGAGCGCGATGCTTTACCCGATGATCTAACAATCATGATGGTGAGCGGATTTGGTCATGCTGATTGAAGAGGGCCGCATTAAAGCGGCGTTCGATTCTGGTGTTTTTATTCTAAAACTGTGTGGTGATGTGCGTTTGACGCTCTGCGCCACGCTGGATACTCAAGCCCAGCGTCTTGCCGAGACGCCGGGGTTGCGTGCCGTATTGATTGACCTGCGTGAAGCCACCAATGTCGATTCGACGGCGCTTGGTTTTTTGGCCAAGGTCGCGATGGCGGTGAAAGGGCGCCTGGAGCAGCCGCCGACGATTATTGTCGATAATCCTGATGTACGGCAGATGTTGGACGTGATGGGCTTTGCGCGTTTCTTCACGCTGATGGAAGCGCCGCTACAACAGACGAGTACGCTCAACAATGAGCTTGAAGAGCTGCCCCAAGAGCCGGCAGACGAAGAGGGACTGCGCGATCGTATCCTGGAAGCCCACCGTATTTTAATGCATATGAACGAGCATAACCGTGAGCAGTTTCAGCCACTGGTTGACATGCTTGAGTCGCAAGACGCCACTACGCATCACTAAGCTCCCCTCTCCTTGATAAGCCCCTGGCCTCTCCCAAGGGCTATCTACCGATAGTCTCCAATCCCGACAAAGGCCTTAAAATCAGCTATGATTAGCGGCCTATCTATTCCAGTGCGTACATTATCGCCTTAAGGAGACCCATGGATCTTAATCCTCGCCGGGTAGCACTGTTGGTTGCCGCCAATACGGCGCTGGCACCCTTTGCTATCGACGCTTATTTGCCTGCCATGGGTATCATTGCTGAAAGCATTGGCGCCAGTATTCACCGTACTGAACTCTCCATCAGCGTATTCTTGTTCGGCTTTGCATTGGGCCAGCTATGCTTTGGGCCGCTTTCGGATCGGATGGGTAGAAAGCCTGTGCTGTTGGGCGGATTGGTGGTGTTTATGCTGGCAAGTCTTGCTATTACGATGGCGAACAGTTTGCCCACGCTGCTGGCTTGGCGGTTTATTCAAGCGCTGGGAGGCGGGGCCTGCGTGGTCAACTCGGCGGCGATTGTGCGCGACTGCTTTAGCGGGCGTGAGGCCGCCAAAGTGATGTCCACCATGGCAATGATTATGATGCTGGCGCCGCTGGTGGCGCCTGCAGTGGGCAGTTTGCTACTGCACGTGGCCGGCTGGTGGCTGATTTTTGTGTTCTTAGCCGTTTACGCAGGCTTTTTGCTCTGGCTGCTAGGAACGCGGTTACCTGAAACCCGCGATATGTCGCTGCCGGCAGCTTCACCACGGCAGGTAATACGCAACTACGCCAGCGTGCTTAAGCATCGTGAAGGCATGGGCTATATCTGTGCGGTAGCGGCTTCCTTTGCGGGCCTGTTTGCCTTTGTGACCGCTTCGCCGTTTCTTTATCTCGACTATTTTGGCCTCTCGCCCGGCACTTATCCGCTAGTGTTTGGGGTCAACGTGGTCGTTATTGCGCTCTCTAATCGGGTCAATATTCATCTGCTCCGCAAGCGCACTCCTCAGCAGAATTTGCGTTTAGGGTTGCTTATACAACTGGTGGCCGCGCTTGGGTTGGTAGCGGTGACCGCCCTGGACATCGCGTCGCTAGTGATCGTGGTGCCGTTGATTATGCTGTTTACCGGTATGATCGGGCTGATTACACCCAACGCGATCTCGTCGTTACTGGATCATTTTGGCCATATCAGCGCCACGGCAACGGCGCTACTGGGCGGGATCCAGTTTACCTGCGGCGCCCTCGCGGGAGTGATGGTAGGGCTGTTCGAGGTAGAGCATCTTTGGCCCATGGTACTCACCATGCTGGGCGCTGCGTTGCTAGGCAATATCGGTGTGCGCAAACTGACTAAAGCACCTGCTGCGGATGAATAGTTTTCAAATGGATAGAGCATATGGATAGTTTGAATGGGTAAGTTGAATGGATAGCATGCTGGCTTGGGTCAATATGCCGATGAGCACTTGGTTAGCTTGCTCCGCCGTACTGTTAATGGGTGCTTTTGTGCAGCGCGCTACCGGCTTTGGTTTGGCCATTATTGGCGCACCGCTACTGTTGATGCTAGAGCCTCGTCTGGTGCCGGTCACTCTGGTACTGTTCGGATTTACCGTCTCCCTGATGATGGTGCGTCATTACTGGCACGAGGTGCGCCTGGATTCCATTGGCATGGCGCTAGTGGGGCGCCTTCCCGGCAATGCGCTGGGTATTTGGCTGCTACTCGCCGCCCCCATGTTTGTGTTAGAAAAGCTGATTGCGGTCATCGTCCTGTTTGCGGTACTCGTCACCTTGTGCCGCTTTCAGTTGCCGGTAAACCGAATAACGCTGTTTGGCGCTGGGGTGCTCTCTGGCATTTTTGGCACCGTTGCGGCTATTGGTGGCCCACCCATCGTGCTGCTGATGCACGGCTTACCCACTGATCGTGTGCGCGGCAATCTAGCCGCCTTTTTCATTTTGACCTCTCTATTGACCTTAATCACCCTTGCCTTGGCTGACCAGATTCAGCTTTGGCATTTCCAGGTCGCGCTTACCTTCCTACCTGCAGTATTAATAGGTAACGCCTTGGCAGATACCGTAGCCCACCGTTTAGACCGACGCATGCTGCAAGGTGCCTCGCTGGCGTTATGCACCCTCGCGGCGCTAGGACTTTTGTGGTGATGTAAGGTCGGGTTGCCTCTATGTAACGAAAAATTTTCTACGTTTTGCTCGCTGTCATGAAGTTGTCATGGAACCAGTGCAAGGTATGCCTTGCGAAGGCCAGATCCCTACATGAACAGGAGTATTTCGCATGAACCGTATTCTCAAAACCACCGTTATCGCGGCTGCTGTAATGAGCGTTGCCGGTGTTGCTCAAGCCCGTGATCAAATCCGAATCGTTGGTTCCAGTACCGTTTACCCGTTTGCCAGCTACGTAACGGAAGAGTTCGGTGCGACTACTGGTAACCCGACGCCTGTTATTGAATCGACTGGTTCGGGCGGCGGTTTGCGTCTGTTCTGTAATGGTGTTGGTGAAGGCACACCCGACATTACTAACGCTTCTCGTCGCATGAAAGTGTCTGAGTTTGAGCGTTGTGAAGAGAACGGCGTTACCGATATCACCGAGGCTAAAATCGGTTCTGACGGCATCGTATTGGGTCAATCAAGCGAAAACGATGACATTGCTTTAACCCGCGAACAGATCTTCATGGCGGTAGCTGCCATGGTGCCGGTTGATGGCGAGTTAGTTGAAAACCCCTACACCAACTGGAGCGAGATCGATTCTTCGCTGCCAGACCGTGAAATCTCCATTTATGGGCCGCCGACAACTTCGGGTACCCGCGATGCTTTTGAAGAGCTGGTAATGGAATCTGCGTCTGAGGGTATGGATGTTTACGGCGATGAAGGCTACACCGATATTCGTTCTGACGGTGTTTACATCGATGCCGGTGAAAACGACAACCTGATCGTTCAGCGCCTTTCAGAAGACACCGGTGCCTTTGGTATCTTCGGCTACTCTTTCCTTGAAGAGAATACTGACACGATCAGCGCCGCCAGCATTGATGGCGTCGATCCTGAGGCTGAGGCGATCAGCTCCGGTGACTATCCTATCGCGCGTTCACTGTGGTTCTACGTGAAGAACCAGCACGCTGAAGACGTCCCGCCGATGTACGATTACGTCGATATGTTTATGAGCGAAATGATGATTGGCGATGATGGCTACTTGCGTGATATCGGCTTGATCGTTCTGCCAGAAGGAGAGCGCGAAGAGTGGCGCCAGGCTGTTGCAGATCGCACTTCAATGACAGCAGACGTTCTTAAGTAAGTTGGTAGGTCAGATTAAAAGTGGTCGGCAGCGCAAGCTGCCGACCCGTTATTGTTGATAGGTTTCTTAACCGGTGACCACGTGAGAGAGATGCGATGCAGACCAACCAGCTTCTTCTGATTTTTTGCAGTGCATTATTGCTGCTGGGGCTGCTGGCTTTTTTTGCTGGCCGTTCAAAAGCCACTCGGTTACGTAGCGCGGGTACGGCGATGTTCGCCCAGCCTGACCAATACGCTTGGTTTACAGTACTCTCCACCGCCGGGCCAGCCGTGGTAGTGAGTGCCTTGGGCGCTTTCGTTTTGCTTCTAATGGGCGCCGACATTCCTACGCTTTATCTGCTGGCGGCGAGCTTAGTGATAGCAGCCATCGGGCTACTGGTGAGTCTTAATCAAGTAAAACCCGATTTTCATGCCCGTCAAGCCATTGAGCGGGTCATTCGCATGACCCTGGCTGGGGCAGCGTTAATCTCCATTTTGACGACCTTTGGTATTTTAATTTCGATTATTTCCGAGGCGCTGCGCTTTTTCCAAATGCACAGCTTCTGGGAGTTCATCACCGGCACCACTTGGAATCCAGGCGCGAGCTTTTTAGCATCCGCGGGTCGCGGTGATGGTAGCGGCGCTGAGTTTGGCTCGGTACCGCTGTTTGCTGGCACCTTTATGATTACCGCCATCGCTATGCTGGTGGCGGTGCCTATCGGTTTGCTTTCAGCGATTTATATGTCTGAATTTGCACCGCGCAAAGTGCGTACCGTCGCCAAGCCGGTGTTAGAAGTATTGGCAGGTATTCCTACCGTCGTTTATGGCTTTTTTGCCGCCATCACCGTGGCGCCGATCATTGTCAATATTGCCGGTTTTCTGGGGCTCGATGCGTCTTATAACAATGCGCTGGCACCCGGCATTGTGATGGGCATTATGATCATTCCGTTTATCTCATCGCTATCTGATGATGTGATCAATGCGGTGCCCGATAGCATGCGCCAGGGGTCGCTGGCACTCGGTATGACCAAAGGGGAAACGATTCGTGATGTGGTAGTGCCCGCTGCCATGCCGGGGATTATCTCAGCGTCGCTCTTGGGTATGTCTCGTGCCATGGGTGAAACCATGATCGTGGTTATGGCGGCGGGTATGCGGCCTAATTTAACCGCTAATCCGCTGGAAGATATGACCACGGTGACTGTGCGTATCGTGGCGGCGCTCACCGGCGACCAAGAGTTTGAAAGTGCCGAAACATTATCAGCTTTTGCCCTTGGACTCGTGCTCTTCGTGATCACACTCGCACTCAACTTGGTGTCAGTATTGATGATCCGTCGTTTCCGTGAAAAATACCGCGTGAATAACCTGTAACGCCGAGGAACTGTTTCGATGAGCCACTCTTTTGACGAAATCAGCCAGCAGCTTAAGCGGCGTCACCGAAAGTCTACCCGCCTTAAATGGATAACCATGGGATCGTTAGGTCTCGCGGGCCTTTTTCTGGTGCTGTTTTTTGCCGATATGCTGAGTAAAGGTCTACCCGCTTTCCAGCAGGCCTATATACAAACCGAGATTAGCTACACACAAGAAGCCGAAACCGATGGGCGGCGGGCGTTTGATGAAGAGCTGTTGCCGTTAATTAGCCGTACGGCGGTGCGTACAATTCCATTAGAGTTGCGCAACAATCCTGACATGATCGGCACCAGTAAAGCGGAGTGGGTGTTAGCGAATAGTGATGTCGATCAATACTTGAAGGGACACCGGCATCGCTTGAGTGACGAGGAGCAGGAAGCCCTTGATGCCCGAGTCGAATCTGGACAGGTGGATCTACGCTTTAATACCACTTTCTTTGGTTCGGGTGATTCAAAAATTGCCGAGAACGCGGGCATTTTATCGGCAGTGGTCGGCACCATTATGACCATGATCGTCACCCTGGCGATATCTTTCCCGATCGGCGTGATGACAGCTATTTATCTTGAAGAGTTTGCGCCGGATAACCGCTTAACCCAGATTATTGAAATTAACATCAATAACCTAGCGGCGATCCCGTCGATTCTATTTGGTCTGCTGGGTCTTGCGATCTTTATTAACTTTTTCGGGGTGCCGCGGTCGTCTCCATTAGTGGGCGGTATGACGCTGGCATTGATGACGCTGCCAGTGATCATTATTTCGACACGTACCGCACTGCGTAGCGTGCCTGAATCCATCCGTCACGCAGGCTTTGGGGTGGGCTGTTCACGCTGGCAGGTAGTGCGGGATCACGTTCTACCCTTAGCAATGCCGGGTATTATGACAGGTTCTATTATCGGCCTGGCGCAAGCGATGGGTGAAACGGCGCCGCTGATTATTGTAGGGATGGTGGCCTTTATCCCCGATGTGGGCGTTTCCTTTACCAACGCGGCAACAGTGATGCCTGCGCAAATATTCACCTGGGCTGGTGAACCTGAGCAGGCGTTTGTGGAAAAAACTGCTGGCGGTATTTTGGTGCTACTCACCATACTCATCTCACTCAACGCTTTTGCCGTTGTGATGCGTAAGAAATTTGAGCGTCGCTGGTAGGCCAGTGCGTTTTAGAGGACATTTCTATGAATAGCCATGCAACTGTAATGAACGGCCAGCAGACACCTGCGGTTGGGCAACCCTATACACGAAATGAAGCTGCGTGCCACGACCTGAGTTTCCGGGTTCGCGATTTGAATCTGTGGTATGGCAAAAACCAAGCGCTGAAGAATCTAAATATTGATCTTTTTCAGAAAAATGTGACGGCGCTGATTGGCCCTTCGGGGTGTGGTAAGTCGACGTTCTTACGCTGTTTGAATCGTATGAACGACCTGATTCCTAGCGTACGCACCGAAGGCCTGGTCGAGATGGACGGGTTGGACGTTAACGCACCTAAAATGGATGAAGTGGCGCTCCGTCGCCGGGTGGGCATGGTTTTCCAAAAGCCTAATCCGTTTCCTAAGTCGATCTTTGAAAATATCGCTTACGCACCACGCATGCACGACTTGGTCAGCCGTAAAGCCGAGCAGGAAGAATTGGTTGAAAAAGCGCTGCGTGACGCTGGGTTGTGGAATGAGGTGAAAGACAAGCTGCATGAGCCAGGCACCTCTCTGTCCGGTGGTCAGCAACAGCGGTTGTGTATTGCCCGCGCTATTGCGGTTCAGCCTGATGTGATTTTGATGGATGAGCCAACCTCAGCGCTTGATCCTATTTCCACCGCCACCATCGAAGACCTGATGGACAAGCTGAAAGAGAAATTCACCATCATTACCGTGACGCATAATATGCAGCAGGCGGCGCGGGTGGCGGACTACACGGCGTTCTTCCACCTGGGGGAAATCATTGAGTACAACGACACCAAAGTGATGTTCTCAACCCCGGCACAGAAGAAGACCGAGGACTATATCTCGGGTCGTTATGGTTAATTAATGCTTGCTAATTAATACTTACTACGCAGGCCTACTACACGGTGGTGGGCCTGTTTGTTAGTAGGCGTTTTTTTAAGTGTTTATATATGTTTTAACGTATATAGCCGTTATGCTTTCTCTTAATAGATTGTGTAACCGTTAGCTTAGGAGGCACTCATGGCACTACGTATTGGCATTAACGGCTTTGGGCGGATTGGGCGTTTGGCATTGCGCAGTTTGTGGGGGCAGGTAGACGCTGGCGCGGTAGCAATAACACGCATTAACGACCCGGGCGGCGATGCGGCAACCTTTGCCCACCTGCTGGAGTTTGATTCAGTTCACGGGCGCTGGACACCAGGGAAGGGTATCTTGGCAACCGATGACGCTATCGTTCTCGATGGAAAAACTGTCGTCTTTAGCGCTAATAAAGCAATTGCCGATAGCGATTGGTCGAACTGCGATATCGTGATCGAGTGCTCGGGCGTAATGAAAACCACCGATAAACTGCAGGCGTACATTGATCAAGGCGTCGGTCGTGTGGTGGTGAGTGCGCCTATGAAAGAGGCGAACGTGCTTAATGTGGTGGTGGGGGTGAACGACCACCTTTACGATCCTGCTCAACATAAGATCGTTACCGCTGCCAGTTGCACCACCAACTGCCTGGCACCGGTAGTCAAAGTCATTCAGGAAACCTTTGGTATCCGCCATGGCTCGATGACCACGGTGCACGACATCACCAACACTCAAACCATTTTAGATGCCCCGCATAAAGACCTGCGCCGCGCCCGGGCTTGCGGCATGAGCTTAATCCCCACCACCACCGGCTCGGCCAAAGCCATCACTGCTATTTTCCCCGAACTGGAAGGCAAGCTAAACGGTCACGCGATTCGTGTGCCGCTGGCTAACGCTTCGCTTACCGATATGGTGTTCGAGCTTGAGCGCGAAGTGACCGTCGAAGAGATCAATCAGGCGCTAAAAGCCGCGGCTGATGGCGAGCTTGCCGGTATTTTGGGCTATGAAGAGCGCCCGCTAGTGTCGATTGATTACCGCACCGACCCGCGCAGCTCGATCATTGATGCGCTCTCCACCATGGTGATCAATGGCACCCAGCTAAAACTCTATGCCTGGTACGACAACGAGTGGGGCTACGCCAACCGCACGGCAGAGTTGGCCCTGATGGTAGGTAGTGGGCAGGTAGGCGGTGAGCAGGTGGGCCGTGGCTGATTTATCGTTGTTAAAGCGGGTAAAGGCGCTACCTTTCGAGGTGCGCCAATATATGCTGATTACCGGCAACTACTGGGCCTTCACGGTAACCGACGGCGCGCTGCGTATGCTGGTGGTCATGCACTTCCATCAACTGGGTTACTCGCCGTTAGAAATCGCCATGCTGTTTCTGTTTTACGAAGCTTTTGGTGTGGTGACTAACCTGGTAGGTGGCTGGTTGGGTGCGCGGTTGGGTCTCAACCGCACCATGAATGTGGGGCTTGGGCTGCAAATTATTGCGCTTGCTATGCTGATGGTACCCGCTAGCCTGCTGACAGTTGCTTGGGTGATGGCCGCTCAGGCGCTGTCGGGGATCGCCAAAGACCTCAACAAAATGAGCGCTAAAAGCGCCGTTAAAGTGCTGGTGCCAAAAGAGAGTGCTAACGCCAATAGTTCACTCTACCGCTGGGTGGCGATGCTGACTGGCTCTAAAAACGCGTTAAAGGGGCTGGGCTTTTTTGTTGGCGGGTTGCTGCTAACGTTGATTGGCTTCCAGGCCGCTGTGTTGGTCATGGCGGTGATGCTTGGCAGCGTGTTACTGCTTTCACTGTTGAGGCTTAAGGCGGATTTAGGCCGCCAAAAAGTAAAGCCCAAGTTCTCCGAAATCTTCTCAAAATCACGCGCTATTAACGTGCTCTCCGCGGCGCGCTTTTGCCTGTTTTCGGCACGGGATGTGTGGTTTGTGGTAGCGCTGCCGGTGTTTTTATACGATCAGCACGGCTGGACACACTGGACAGTGGGTGGGCTGTTAGCGGTATGGGTGATCGGTTATGGCGGGGTGCAAACCCAAGCACCTAAATTAACCCGGCTGATCAAAGGCGATGCGCGGGCACTTACCGCCGGCTGGGCGGCGGCATTGGGCGTGCTGGCGATTTTGTTGGCGATGCTGCCCTTGGCGCAGGTAGGCTGGTTAGTCGTCGGTTTGCTCGCCTTTGGCGTATTGTTTGCGATTAACTCCAGCTGGCACAGTTACTTGATTGTGCATTATGCCCGCGCTGACGGCGTCTCCATGGATGTTGGTTTCTATTATATGGCCAATGCCATGGGGCGTTTAGTGGGCACGCTACTGTCGGGCTGGCTATATATGGCATATGGGCTGAGCGCCTGCCTGTGGGTATCCGCCGCCTTAGTGGCTGCCAGCGCATTGATGGCGCTGGCGTTGCCTAAGCAAGTCGCATGATCCGCGCTTCGCCCAGACTGGGTTTAACGCTCACTTTAGGCAGTGCACAAACTCTTGCCTGGGCCTCCAGCTATTACTTGACCGCTATCCTTGTGGTGCCCATGGCCCGCGAGCGGGATTTGAGCTTCTGTGTATTCGTGTGCTTCGACTGTAAGGGCGAGGCGTCTATATAAAGGCGACGTAGTTTCCACTGTCCGATCTGTATGAATTGGATTGGTTTATGGTATATGTGATATATCTTGCATTGAGCTTACTTAAGCGAGAGTTTATATGACAGACCATCCTTTTTCGTCTCAATCACTCCTTGCTCAGGGCGGTAGTCACCTTGAGCACGAATATGGAGTAATCATCCCGCCAGTATATACATCAACGACTTACCTTCGAGACAGCGATAATCAATATCGCAGCGGTCGAGTGTATTCCAGAGCTGACAACCCAACGTACCGACCTGCAGAAATACTCTTGGCAGAGCTGGAAAATGCGGTTGATGCCCGTTTATTCGCCTCGGGTATGGCAGCGGCAACAACTGTTTTTCAGGCGTTAAAGCCCGGCGATTCAGTCATCGCTCCTAAAGTGATGTACTGGGCGTTGCGTAAATGGCTGCAGACCTTTGGTGTCGATAGCGGGCTGAATGTTCGTTTTGTGGACACTACAAATCTGGACGAATTACGCCTTGCCATTGATGAAAAAGCACCCACACTTATTTGGCTTGAAACGCCTGGCAATCCGCTCTGGACCGTTACCGATATTGCTGCAGTAGCTGATTTAGCAAAAGACTGCAGAGCCCTGCTTGCTGTTGACTCTACTGTTGCTACACCATTGCTAACAAAACCGTTGAACCTTGGTGCTGATATCGTGATGCATTCAGCCACCAAATACCTCAACGGCCACTCTGATGTTATTTCCGGAGTATTGGCTGCACGGGAAGATAACGCCTTCTGGCAGCGTCTGGTTGCCATTCGCGCCCAATCTGGTGCAGTTCCTGGCCCAACTGATGCAGCTCAATTACTACGTGGAATGCGAACCTTGTTTTTACGGGTGCGGGAAAGCTGTCAAAGTGCGTTATATATTGCTGGACAGCTGGAGCAGCATCCGCATGTAATTGAGGTGTTATACCCCGGTTTAAAAAGTTTTTCCGGCCACGACGTGGCTCAAAAGCAAATGAGCAGTGGTTTCGGCGGTATGTTGTCTATTCGTTTAGCCGGTGGAGAAAAAGCCGCTATTGCAGTTGCCGCTAAAACGCAGCTCTGGTGTCGGGCTACTTCGTTAGGCGGTGTAGAAAGTTTGATTGAGCACCGTGCCAGTATTGAAGGTTCTGACTCGCCAGTTCCGCTGGATTTGCTGCGCTTGTCGGTCGGGATTGAAAAGGCCGACGATCTGCTGGCCGATTTGCAGCAATCCATTGATAGCGCTCACGCGTAAATGCTCATGTACGTAAAGCCGCGCGTACCATTAACCCTTGTTACCGTCTTCTTAGCTAAGGCTGTAACAAGGGTGAACCCTCCATATACAGGTGGCGAAGCTTCCACCATCCCTCAACGTTTAAGCTTAACCCTTGCCCTATAAGCGCCGGGTCAATGAACAGCGTTATATTTTGGTAGCGATGGCATTGGTAAAGCGAAGAGTCTGCGGGTGGGTTTGCCTCGGCAATGGCGACCTTGGCAAGCCCACCGCAGCAGCCATGTCTTGGGGAAAGGCGTACGGTAAGGATGCCGCCTCGCTGCTTGATAAAGTCTAGTGCTTTGCTATCTATATCAATCACATTACCCATGGCCTATCCAATCGTTATTGAGCCCAATGCTTGGGATGGCTACAGGCATGATGACCTGGTGACCTAGCTCAAAATTTAATGATTAACAGTAGCCGGAAAATGATGGCGGGTCTTGTTTGCAATTCTTACCAGCGCGAGCATCAGCGGTACTTCGACCAATACGCCGACAACAGTGGCTAGCGCAGCGCCCGACTGTAAGCCAAACAGTGCGATAGCCGCTGCCACCGCCAGTTCAAAGAAGTTGCTGGCGCCGATCATCGCCCCCGGGGCGGCAATATTGTGCGGCAACTTCCAGGCCTTAGCCCAGCCATAGGCAATAAAGAAGATCAAAAAGGTCTGAATAATCAGCGGGATCGCGATCAGCACGATATGCAGCGGATTATTCAGAATGACCTCGCCCTGGAAGGCAAACAGCAGCACTAGGGTAATGATCAAACCAATCGGCGTGATCGGGCCAACGCGCTTCATAAAGACATTGTCGTACCATTCGGCGCCGCGTTTTTTAATCAAGCTCTGCCGGGTGATATAGCCCGCCGCCAGGGGAATCACTATATATAGGATCACTGATAGTGCGACGGTGTCCCAGGGCACCTGAATATTGGAAATGCCCAGTAGGAAGACCACGATAGGAGCAAACGCGAACAGCATAATTAGATCATTAAGCGCCACTTGCACCAGAGTGTAGGCGGCATCGCCGCGGGTCAGGTAGCTCCACACAAACACCATGGCGGTACACGGCGCGGCGCCCAGCAGAATTGCACCGGCTAAATACTGGCTGGCTAGCTCGGCGGGAATAAACGGTCGAAAGATCACCATCAGGAATAGCCAGGAGATGGCGAACATAGTGAAAGGTTTGATCAACCAGTTCACTGATGTAGTGATGATCAGACCTTTTGGCTGCCGACGCACGCCCAGCAGCGAGGTGAAGTCAATTTGCGCCATCATGGGGAAAATCATTGCCCAGATAAGTATCGCCACTGGAATCGACACTTGCGCCACTTCAAAGCGTGACAGTGTTTCCGGTACTGCTGGGATAAATTGCCCAATTAAGATGCCTACCACAATGGCGAGTGCTACCCATAGCGTGAGGTAGCGCTCAAAAATTCCCATGCCTTCGGCGGTAGAGGGTGAGGCGTTGTCTTGCAGTGCTGGCATGTGAAGCTCCTGATTAGATGGCGCGTTGATTAACCCGCTTTGAGACTTCTTCGGCGCTCTCTTTGCGCTCCGAATAACGATCCGTCAGCACGTCACTGCGATCACGCACTAGTAGAGTGAATTTCACCAGCTCTTCCATGACATCCACGATACGGTCATAAAACGGTGAAGGCTTCATCCGGTCTTTATCATCAAACTCCATAAAGGCTTTGGGTATCGAGGACTGATTGGGAATCGTCAGCATACGCATCCAACGCCCCAAGATGCGTAGCTGATTGACCGTATTGAAGGACTGCGAACCGCCGCAGACCTGCATTACTGCCAAGGTTTTGCCCTGAGTAGGGCGGACGCCACCCAGGGCAAGGGGGATCCAATCTATTTGCGCCTTCATAATGCCGGTCATTGCGCCGTGACGTTCGGGGGAGCACCACACCATCCCTTCTGCCCATTGGGCCAATTGGCGTAGCTCATCGACTTTGGGGTGGCTGGCATCTTCTGCATCCGGTAACGGCAGCCCCCTGGGGTCAAAGATTCTTGTTTCTGCGCCCATGGCATTGAGTAAATGTGCGGCTTCCTCAACCGCTAACCGGCTGAAAGAGCGCTCACGCAGAGAGCCGTATAGCAGCAATATTTTAGGTGCGTGTTCAGTGCTATGTGGAATCCTCAGCCGTTCGCTGCTGGGCGGTTCAAAGAGTTCAGCGTCTATATTAGGCAGATCATTCAGGTCGGAAAAATCAGTCAGTGAGGTCATCGCGGTTTACTCGGATTGGGTCTTAATAGCTTGATGATTCCATCATATATGTTTTTTCGTATATTTCTAGGGCAACTGTGTGCCTGCAATATTGCCGTCATGAACCCGGCGTAGAGTGACAGCCACTAACTACATAAGAGGCTGTTTATTTATGACGAAGCGCCGCGTGTTGTTCCTCTGCAATGCTAACTCTGCACGGTCTCTGATGGGGGAGGCGTTGCTTCGCCATTTGGCAGATGATCGTTTTGAAGCGTTTAGTGCCGGTTCTGAACCGGATGAGCCCCATGCATTGACACTTGAAGCGTTGCGTAAACACGGGCTCCCCACCGAGGGCCTGCGCAGTAAGTCGTTGGATGAGTTTGAAAGCGAGACCTTCGATTTTGTCATTGTGCTGTGCGACAAATCCCAGCAAGCCTGCCGCGATTGGCAAGGGGAGGCGGGCGAAGTTCTATCCTGGGATATTCGTGACCCTCGCTTGATCGGCAAGTCAGATGCTTATGAGCAGGCATTATTAGAGATTCGTCGGCGCCTACAGCTCTGGCTGCCTCTCCACACATCTGATTAACCTTACTGAAAGGGGCGGGTCGAGATGAAATGGATTAATAACTTAAGCGTCAAGGCAAGTTGGACGCTTGTATTAGTGGCCTTTAGCGGCCTGGTCGTCGTCATTGGCGCACTGGGTTTGTTCGCCAACCATTTTGGCCGTGAGGCATTTACGTCGCTTCATGAACGGGACATGGCACAAATTAGTCAGCTCAATAGCGCCTATACCCAGCTGTTGCGTGCGCGTATTCAGATGAACCGTGCAGCGGAGTTAATTCGTACCCCTTCGTTTGATCGACCTGACCCTCTGATAGAAGAAGCCCAGCGGTTGCTTGATGAGGCATCCGAGAACTTCACTCAATTTACAGCGAGTGATTTTGATCAGGATCAGCAGTCGTTTGTCGAACAGTTAGCTTCGAACTTTCAATCATTTGTTAACAATAATCTCAATCTTCAGATGATGATGCTTGAAGAGCGCGACATATCAGGCTTTTTCTCGGGTGAGTCGCGAGTGGATGATAGTAGCGAGCACTTTGTGGCAAGCGCTGAGGCTTTTATTGGCGCTTCCACTCAGCGGGGTAACACCTTGCTTATGCGCTTTGAGCAGGTTTCATCGCTACTTTTTTGGGGAGTGATTACAGCGCTTGGCGCTGCGCTGTTGGTAGTGACGGTAGTGGTATGGGGCGTGCGTAAAAATGTGCTTCGCCCATTGAAGAAAATCACTGGGCACTTCCAGCGCATTGCTAACGGTGACCTGTCGGCGCCAGTAACGGCGCACTCAAGTAACGAAATTGGTCAGCTATTTAGTGAGCTGGATAAGATGCAGCACTCGCTGACGGCCACGGTTAATCGTCTTAATACGAGCAGCCAGCAGGTATATAGCAATAGTCAGGAGATGACTGAGCAGAACCAGCTTTTGGCGAGCCAAACCGACACTCAAGTGTCAGCTTTGCAGCAAATGGCAGCGAGCTTGGAACAGCTAACCGCCACGGTGAATCAGAATGCTGAAAGTGCGGCGCATGTTAACCAGTCAACGGCAGATGTGTCTCAAAAAGCGCAGCAGGGTGATGAGGTGATTACCCAGTTTATCGCCACCATGGAGGCGATAAATAGTCACTCCGAAGAGATTCAAAGCATTATTCGCATGATTGAAAGCATTGCTTTCCAAACCAATATTTTAGCGCTCAATGCATCGGTTGAAGCCGCGCGTGCCGGTGAGCACGGGCGTGGGTTTGCGGTGGTCGCCAATGAGGTGCGTGCACTGGCAACGCGCAGTGCCAGTGCCGCCAGTGATATTCGCTCACGCATTGAAGCGTCGAGTGCGAGCGTCCAGCAAGGCAGCATATTGTCTCAGCAGGCTGGTGAACATACACGGGCGATCATGCAAGCAGCGAGGAATGTGGACACGCTGATGACGCAAATCACCCATGCCTCTGAAGAGCAGCGGCGAGGCATTGAGGAGGTCAACCACGCGGTTGCTCAGATCGATACCACTACCCAAGACACCATGCGCTTAGTCAATCAGGCGGCCCAGAGCGCGGAGGTGCTGTCCCAAGAAGCTTTGCAGATGCGTGAATATGCCGGTCAATTTAGTGTGTTGGAGAGTGCCATTGAACCAGGCTTGTCTGGTATTGATAAAAATCAAACTGACTATCCCGAATGGGAGCAGCTCAGTCATCAAGAGGGCGCCTTACCGGATGACCATGAGCAAGCCCGTCGTCAGGCGGGATTATTGGCTTCGGCTTAGCATTCTGGATGAAGGAATTTAGCTTTACTCCTGAGCTTACAACGCTATCATGCGATTTTCTCTGAGCGTCATGTAGCGTGTTAGCAACAAAGTGGTTAGTGACACCCTTTAGCTTGTTTTTTCAGCGTTTTCTGAACGACCCTATGCTGCTCTCAATGAGTACCCTATGGGTCGTTTTGTGTTGGCTGGAGCCTCAATCACTGAGTGAAATGGCTGACCGGGTTCACTGGACAACCCTTGTAGTATTAACCGGCCTAATGCTGCTCAGTCGCGCGTTAGAACTGAGTGGTTATTTAACGCTCTGGGGTCGTCAGTTATTAGCTCTACTGCGTGGTGAGCGCCGACTTGCGGTCGGTTTGATTCTGTTTTCGGGGCTTCTCTCGGCGATAGTCACTAACGATGTGGCGCTGTTTATTGTGGTACCACTGACGCTTAGTCTGGCGGGAATGGCAACACTGCCGATTGAACGCTTGATTGTGTTTGAGGCGCTGGCTGTGAATGCAGGCTCATCGCTGAGCCCGATTGGTAATCCGCAAAATCTCTATTTATGGCAGCTTTCAGGCATTCGCTTCGGCGACTTTTTATGGGTAATGTTGCCGCTTGGGGTGGGCTTGATGCTGTTGCTCTTACTTTTTGTTCCCTTGGCATTTCCGAAAGCGTCAATACACTTGGAAGCAGTTTCTGCGATGACGGCTGAGCGCCGAAAGGCGCCGTTATGGGAGGCGCTTATTGGCTATCCACTTTTTCTGGTCGCGGTAGACATGGGGTGGGTGCTATCGGCGCTGGCTGGCGTTTTGCTTTCGATGCTATGGGTGGCTCGACGGGCGGTATTCAGTATTGATTGGCTACTGCTGATAGTGTTTGTATTGATGTTCGTAAATCTAAGTGTCATCGGTGAGCTGAGCGTTGTTCAGCAGTTTATACATTCAATGCGCCAGTGGCCGGGTGGCGATGTTAGTGCTGGCGTACTCCTTTCACAGGTCGTATCCAACGTGCCAGCGACCCTACTGCTTGCCCAGCAGAGTGAGTGGCAGCCGCTGGCTTGGGGCGTTAGCGTGGGTGGCTTTGGTTTGGCGGTAGGCTCAATGGCGAATTTAATCGCGCTACGTTTGGCACGCCAGCCTGGGATTTGGAAGGAGTTTCATTGCTGGTCGCTCCCCATGTTGGGGCTGGGGTGGTTGTTTGCCGCCGTATGGCTCAGCGCCCTGGCGCGGTAATAGGGTCAGGGCGCTTCACAAAAGGCTATATTTTGTAATAGCGCAGCTTAATCAACTAGCTCGACGGCGACAGCCGTTGCTTCGCCACCGCCAATGCATAAGCTGGCAATACCGCGTTTGCCGCCTTTGGTACGTAGGGCATGAATTAGCGTAGCGATGATGCGTGAGCCGGTAGAGCCAATCGGGTGGCCTTGGGCGCAGGCGCCGCCAAACACATTGACTTTGTCGTGGGGCAGGCCCAAGTCATCCATGGCCATCAGTGTCACCACCGCAAAGGCTTCGTTAATCTCGAATAGGTCTACGTCATTCACGCCCCAATCGAGCTTTTTCATCAGCTTTTCAATCGCACCCACTGGCGCGATGGTGAACTCACTAGGGTGTCGCGAGTGAGTCGTGTGGCCTAGCATACGCGCTAGCGGCTTAATACCTTGTTGATCTGCAGCTTCCTGACTCGCCAAGATAAGTGCCGAAGCGCCGTCGGAAATTGAGCTGGCGTTGGCGGCAGTAATCGTACCGTCTTTGGCAAAAGCGGGGCGCAACTGGCGGATTTTGTCGAGCTTAGCTTGGAAGGGCTGCTCATCGTGTTCGACAAGGGTTTCGCCCTGGCGAGAGGTGACCATCACCGGTGCGATCTCTGCGCTTAGGTGGCCTGAGTTGGTGGCGGCCATGGCGCGCTCAAGGGACGCAATAGCAAAATCATCCAGGCGCTCCCGCGTGTAGCCTCGCTCAGTAGCCACATCCTGGGCAAACACGCCCATTAGTTTGCCCGTTTCGGCGTCTTCCAGCCCATCCAAAAACATATGGTCTTTAAGCTCGCCGTGCCCCAGCCGATAGCCGCCCCGCGCCTTGGTAAGCACGTGGGGGGCGTTAGACATGGACTCCATGCCGCCAGCCAGCAAAATATCGCCACTGCCCGCTTTGATTAAATCGTGGGCAAGCATGGTGGCTTTCATCCCCGAGCCGCACAGCTTGTTAATAGTGGTGGCGCCATTGGCATCAGGAATGCCCGCTTGGCGCATTGCTTGCCGCGCAGGGCCCTGCTTAACACCAGCGGGCAGTACACAGCCCATAATGCCTTCGGTGATCAGGGCTGGGTCAATTCCCGCCTCTTCAATGGCCGCTTTGATGGCGACTGCGCCAAGCTGTGGCGCTGTCATGCTTGCAAGGCTGCCCATCATGCCGCCCATCGGCGTGCGTTTGGCGGCGAGAAATACAACATCGGTGGGGTTGCTCATGGCCAATCTCCTTCAGTTTATTGTGATTATCATAACGAGTAGTGGGTGATACGTTGACCCGTAGGCGGTGCTGTGGTTCTCTCCAGAGTAACCAAGCAAGCGCTAGTGTAAATGACATGAATGTAATGAATGCATCCCCTCGCCGCAAGGAACTGACGCGCCTCGCTGCTCAGCTATTCGTCCAAGAGGGCTTTGATCGCACGACCGTGCGAATGCTGGCGCAGGAAATGGGTATTAAGTCCGGTAGCTTGTTTCATCATTTTAAAGATAAGCAGGAAATCCTCGCTGCGGTCATTGAAGAGGGCACTCAAAATGCCTTGATGATTGCGCGAAAAGCGCTGGACGAGTGCGCTGCAGAGCCTGAAGTTCGGCTGCGCGCTATGGCACGTGCCCATCTTGAAACCCTCTTTACCGATCGCAATGCCCATGTGGTGGCACTCTTTGAGTGGCGCCGACTCGACCCAGCGGCCAGTGCTCATTTGAGCCACTTGCGTGACGCTTACGAGGCGCTGTGGGTCGCTGTTATCGACGATGCGTTGGAAGCAGGCTTGATCCATGGTGACCGCTTTCTTGTCTCGCGTTTTGTTTTGGGGGCGCTGAACTGGACAGTGCGCTGGTACGACCCCAATGGGCCACGCTCGCCTGATGACCTCGCTGACGAGCTGGTTGCCATGATTATGCCCACCTCTGCTTAATACTCTGATGACAACAGCCTCGACCAACGTCTAACGCTGAAGCTTATATCAGTGCTTGCTCTCTGCGCCGTTTACTTTTAGCGTTGCTATTATCTTTTAGCTTACGTTAACGTCAACGGATAAATATAACAACATTGCTTGCGCTTATTCTCACTACGAGCTCATTTCCAATAACACAAGAGAGCGATCATGACAGCGACATCACAATCACTGCCCGACTATCACCACTACCTCGATAACTTTTCCGTGGATAGCGTTATCGCTCGCCTGGATGACCACCAAGACGGCCTGCTAAATGCCTTTGAGGCCTGCTGTGGGCGTCATGTGCGCGCTGGCCGCGGCGAGGTGCTGGCGCTGGTTCAAGAGGACTCTCAAGGTGATATGCATACCCTGAGCTACGCCGAGCTAGATGAACAGAGTGCAAAGTTGGCAGGGTGGTTTCAATCCCAGGGGTTGGGTATAGGCGACCGCATTGCCTGCATGCTGCCCCGGTCACCACAGCTATTGATTGCAGTGCTCGCCACTTGGCGTATTGGTGCGGTCTATCAGCCACTGTTTACCGCCTTTGGCCCTGATGCGGTGGACTATCGGCTAGGGCGTGCAGGCACCAAGTTGGTGATTACTGATCACGCTAACCGCTATAAATTCGATGGCCTTAGCCAATGCCCGCCGGTACTGGCTGTGGGCGGGGCGACCAGTGAGCATGCCGATGATCACGACTGGCAGGCGGCGTTGACGCATACGTCAATGAACGACAAACCACCGAGGCTCGCGCCTGAAGCACCATTTCTGCAAATGTTTACCTCTGGCACCGTGGGCAAGCCGAAAGGCGTTGCCGTTCCACTGGCAGGGATGACTGCTTTTGCGATCTATATGGAGCTGGCCATTGACCTGCGTAATGATGACCGCTTCTGGAATATGGCCGATCCCGGTTGGGCTTATGGTCTCTACTATGCGATTGCCGGGCCTTTACTGCTTGGTGTGACGACGCATTTTTGTGAGGCAGGATTTAGCGCCGAGGGGGCGCTGGCGTTTATGAAGCGCCACCACATTACCAA
>Ga0208919_1000580_pt1 | contig 24091 bp, 32 predicted proteins | sample 4_EtaG_FD_184076 | JGI IMG/M metagenome (GOLD analysis project Ga0208919, IMG submission 184076) | Marine viral communities from the Subarctic Pacific Ocean - 4_ETSP_OMZ_AT15127 metaG (SPAdes) (version 3) | ecosystem: Environmental > Aquatic > Marine > Oceanic | place: Pacific Ocean | collected...
CTGTCCATATGTCTCCTCTATGTATTTATCTATAGTTATATCTAATGTTGGTGTGGTCTCTATACTTGCTTTCTGCTGCAGAATATCTGATATTGATTTTAATACTGTGGTCTTCATGGCTTCATATCTTGCTAAATCGTATTTTTCCTCTGCTCCTGTTTCTTCAAATTTAGCCTTAATATCCCTGTATTGTTTATCCAGTTTGTCTAATATATCATCTAATCGTGCTACTACTTTGTTCTTTACTGAATGTTGTTTGATTACAAAATCCCTATTTGTCTCCTCTAACTCTGCTTCTTGGAACTCTCTAAAGTATTTCTCTACTGTGTGTGGGTTTAATTTTAATATTGATGCTGCATATGCTGCTGAATGATATTTCATATATTCTTCCTCACAATCTTTTCTTATCTCTACCTGTTTTGCTTTAGTTGGTCTGCCTCTTTTTCCGCTATTTTTCGCTATTTTTTTAGGCATGAGTAATATTAGCGTATTATGCTTTATAAGGTTTTTAGTTTATAAGTTTACTTAATCTTAAATTCAATTCCTTGAATTTATTTATGTTTCTGGTTGACCTTCTTTTCTGCCTTTTCATATGTTGTTTCGCTAATTCTCTTCTCTGATATGAATTGCTAGATAGATCAAAAGCTGGTTCAGGTCTACTTTGTGTGTATGTATGATAGCGTTTATCAGACGGTTTTATTACATGAACTCCTTTTGTATCACCAAATTGATCTCTTGATGCATCTATAATATCTCCTTTTTCATTAATGTTCCACATGTGTTGTTCATGTCTACCTTTATATTTTACATCTCCTAACACTTCTGTCATATTTGATTTTGGGAACATTTTTCGTATAGCACAACTAGTACCACCACAGTGTTTATCTGTCTCCATTGTACCATAATCTTTGTAGGAACCTGTTTTTCGGTCATATGTGTCGCCTCTTCTACGAGCAGATTCATCCATTATGTCTTCATAATGACTATTTAGGTCCGCTAATCGCTGTCTAAGAGTTTTCATATTTTCTATAGGAATAATTACTATATAAGAGTAATTACTATAGTTATATACCCTTTAACTGTTTTAGCATCTTTACGTTATAAAATAACGTTATTGTGTTAATTCCTGCAGCATCTGCTATCTCTTTTGCTGTTATTACTCTACCTTTGTCTCTTCCATATCTTTTACCTTTCATATCTATTCCTATTTCGTTTCCAATCTTTAAACATCGCAATTAGCATTTTAATTCCAAAATTAGATTTGAATAAATCCCAGCTTCTAAAGTTCATCTTAATCGCCCAAATTACTTGACTATTCATAATTTCTCCAATTTTTGTTCTATACTAGATAATTCATTGTCAAAGCGTTTTGTGTCTTCTTCTTTACCATCTCGGTCAAAGAAACACTCACTACACACAGCAGATTCTATATCATCATGTGATTCTACCTTTAATGTGCTTTCGTTATGATTACCCCAAGTTGGGTGTTCCTTCGCTTCTTCTGTACCTTTTTCTCTAACTAATTTCTCTAAACGCTGTATTTCTGTATAGACCTCTGGGTGGAACATCTCTAATAACTTTAATTCTTCCTCTTTAGCAAAGCACCCACATAGGCAATCACCAGAAATATGAAGAGTTTCATATACAGGACTGCGTTTTATATTATTTACAATCCAATACTCTGATACCCATTCGTTTGATTTATAATATAATGGTGTGACAAATGTGAGTTTACCATCTTTTTTTATATAATTATCATAAGTTTTACTAACACTTCTACGTTTTGATTCGTTTCTTCTTACACCACTAATAACACATGGGTTTTCACCATTCTTTATTCTACCAAAAATGAATTTCCTCATAGGATAATATTTTAAACGTGCCATTGTGAAATGATGCCCACCTGCGGTTGGAAACCCACCACTTAGAACTAGATTTTCATAAGTGAATGGATCACCTATTTTACCATATTTGCTTTTTTTCACTCTTTTTACGTCATATGAATGAAGTATGTGTAATGGATAATTGTTCTTTTTACACCAATCTTGAACAAAATCAATGGTTGCATTTGTTGCTATTCCTGTGTTTACAAATATTACTCCTTTAAACTGGTCTGGGTATTCTTTTGACACAAGGTCTAATACAATACCACTATCTTTACCACCTGAATATGCCACATAAAACTCTGTATAGCCTTGTTCTATGACTTCATTAAGTATCTCATTAGGTGTTTTCTCTTCAATCATACTCTTTCTCCTAATCTATCTTGTTCTATTGCTTCTGCCATTATATCTCTTGTTTTCATTAACTCCATGTTGATATCATCCATAATTTCTGAAATCTCCTCTTGTGATAAATCTGAATATTTTGACTGCCACATTGTATCTAAAACAGAATGGTATAGGTTAAGAAATTCCTGTGTTAAGTCTTCAGTATCAACACCTGTTACGGTGTGTGCCATTTGGAATGCTGTGAACCATGCTATGAATCCTTCTCTACTTGTGAGTGCCATTTTTTAACTCCTCTCTAATCTCTTTTATTCTTTGCATAGCTATTTTTGATAACTCTTCTGGGCTGGTTTTACCTGACCCATCTGTCATTCTTATAGCTACATTATGATTATATGCAGTAGTGTTATCGTTTACCTCTATCTGTATTTCACTTGGTAGTGATACTTCTGGTGTTGGTGTGTCTACCATTATATTCGTGTCCTGCTGATTGGATTGAACAGCTCTGCTTTCTTTAATCCTTCATATGTCATTCTAACATCTTTTCTACAATGGTCTTGTATATAATTCATAGCCTTTTGCCATTCTTTATGGTCCTTAAAGTGTGTTATGTACCAATATTTTAAATCTACAAAGGTCTTTTCGTCTTTACCCCCTGTTAATTTGATGAAGTTTCGTAATGTATTACCCTTCCAACTAGGATTTATTGACTTTTTCATCATTCTCCATGTGTCTTGATGTAGTATTCTACCGTATGGTGGTATTAGGTCATCTTGTTTAGTTAACATACATCTTGATACAAAATATGGGTAATCGAACCTAGTTGAGTAATGCCCTACTATCTGGTCTGCTTGTTTGATATTCCATGATAATGTCTCTAACAGTCTTTTATCAAAGTCAAATGTCTGTTCATCTACAGCTTTCTTTATGTCCTTTTTAGTCATAGCATCTTCTATATATTCTATTTCGCCTGTAACCATATCTCTCATAATACCATTATAACATATGATGAAATTACTATGTGGGTTGAAATCACTGGTTTCAATATCAAAGATGAATTGTTTTCTTATACCAACCTGTAGGTATCTAATTTGTATATCTGAAAATTTTTTATGTTTTTCATCTTTGAATAACAAATCAACTTCAAAGTCATGCAATTTTTGATGCTGTTCAAACCTATCTGCTATTTTATCTATTGGTAAAAGACGTTTGTAATTACCATACTGATTAGTTTTCACAACTTACTATAACATAAGTTAAATATAAACTATACTATATGCCTTCCATTCTTCGTGTTATTTTCATATCACGTTTAAATGGTCTAACTGGATTATATTTTTCAATATAAATCTTTACTGTTTCTGAATCAGGTGGTAATGTGATTGGATCGGTTCTTAATACTTCAAATAGAGTGTGTTTGATTTTTATCTGTTGCCCTTTAGTTGGTCTTGACCATGATTCTAAATCAGTTGAGAATAATAATGTATCACTAATATTACCGCCATTTCCAACTAGCCAAAACTCATAAATCAAAACTCTGCTCCTCTAGCTTTGAATCTTGGGCGTTGAAACTTTGAGGTGAAGAATCTTAACCATACTGCTTCAGCTTGGTCTGCTGTACTGGTGTCTCCTGACTCGAATTTATAGAAATATGCTACTGTTAATTGATTTGCAATATCCAGTAATACATTAAATTCTGCACTAGATGTGAAATCTGTTACTGTTACAGGTATATCTATATTTCTTACATCTGTTAGGTAGGAATTAATAAATGTATCTGCCATTTCTCCATAATGCTGAATCTTATCATCGTTAGATGTGCCTGTTTGACCCAATATCTGTTTGACCTTCGTGAATTGGAAGTATGCCATACGTTATCTATCCTTTCCTAGCATTTAAATATTATAATAGAAGCGTAAGGCTGTTTTGGGCTTGAATCTAATAGATAATGCCCTCATACCTTTCTTATCTTCTATCCAGTCTAATATGTCACTGTCTTTAGGGAAACCACATGTTTTTATCTGTATGAACCACAAATACCCCTGCTTATCAAAACACATACCATCCCATTTATTCCAATAATCTGTTGATAGATACTTATGAAATTTATGTGCATACACGAAATCCTTATGTCTACAGTGGGTTCTTAGTAGGACCTGCCTAAACCCATGCTCATGCAGCCACTTTACTGCTTTTGCGTTTGAGTCTCTGAAGGCTTTCCTATTTCCCGATGTTTTCTTAATCTTTCCCCTTCTTTTGTACATTTTACTATCTCCTCTAAGCATATTTGTTTATGATTTTGAAAATCTAAATCTGTCATCTCTCCTCTCTTATGTTTACGTGTAATACGTCTTATGGTCTTTTCATTCTGTTCTACACCTACTTCTGCAGAAGCTATTTTCTCTATTATCTTATCACATAGCCCACAGTCTAAATCATCAAATGCAAATAAACCACCACAATATGTACATGCTCTTTTTATAGGATAAACTAATTTACATCTACTACACCATTGGGATATTGAACTGTTATGTCTTAATAAAACAAGGAAATTGTCACATTTAGTGCATCTTTTTTTAAAGGTTGGCTTGAGTCTATAGTCACGTCTAGAGACAACATCCTCAAGTTCTACCATCTATAGAGTATATAACTCTACCTATATTTATAGGTAGCGTTACACACCACGTTCACAAGTAGTGCAAAGATGACCATCTACTCTGATTAATGATACTGCTTTACAGTTTTTACACTCTTTAGTAATCATTATATCTTCTTTAGTTGGTTCCATCCATCCTTTGCCTTCATATTTCTCTATTTGTGCATATGTTCTGATGAACTCTGGGTCTCTCTTACATGGGCAATATTTTGCATTAGTTGGCTTATCCTTTAATTCTGGGTCTGTAATATGCATACATACTCCTGCTTCATGTTCTTCTTCTGGGTGTTCACAGTGTCCATTATCACATTTTGGTTTTTCTTCAATAATTCTTATCACGCTTTCACCCCCTGTATAGATATTTCGCCTATTTGTACTTTCCTGTATAATACACATGCATGTATGTGTTTACACTTTCTGCCTAGTTCATCTGGTTTTTGGTGTTTTCCTCTAAATTCAAAATCTTGACATGTGCATTTTACACTTGAAAGATTTACTTCATGCCTCTCTTCACCCTCTACATAGAATCTTAATTCATTGTCATCGTATTGATGTACTTTTTCATCTATGACCAGTTGTATTCCCTTTTCCAATTTTTCTTGGTTTGCTGAACCAATATCTTGGTATTTGTATTTTAAACTCATACAATAGAATACACTAATTTGGAATATAAGTAGATCCCTACCTTCCACCGTAGGAGAAGGATTAGAGTTTGTTGATTCTGTAACTTCCATCCTCATTCAACAGTACCCTTGACCTTGCAGCCATATTCTCAAAGTATGATTTTGCATCATGTATACTCTTAAAGAACTTGTATTCTTTTAGTTTGATTAATAACTCATCTAATCTAAAGTGTTTGTTCTCATCTACTATGAGATATATTGCACCCCAGAATGCCTCTTCTTTGTTTGCAGCAGGAGACTTTAATGATGTTTGGTATTGACCCTCTTCTGTCTTTATTCCAAAACTATGAAGACTCTCCTCATATAATCTTATTGCTTCTTGCATGTCTATTACCTCTACTGTGTCTTTTAGGTGTAATTTGGCATGGGCTGTTGCTAGTCTAATTAACCCCTCTAATTGTCTCTCCTCTAATGGTAGTGATTCCTCTGCAGAACGTTCTATAAACTCTGCTGTTTGTATGTAAAACTCTTCCAAGTGTTTTGCTGCTTTCTCTGATAGTTTAGGTTCTAATGTAGAACAGTAGTTTAGGTATCTCTTAAACTCATCATGTGTTAACATTAGTTCATGTTCAGTTACCGATTGAGTTACAATGTGATGTGCAACCCTTGCTCTTTCTAATGTAGATTGCTTGATAACCCCCCATATTAGATCAAACCTTGACAAAAGAAATGACTCTAAGTTAATGTTTTGCTCTAGACCTAACTCTTCTTTCCATTTACCAAGTCGTGGGTTACATGCTGAAAAGATACGTGCTTTGGCTGCTACGGTCATATCTACACCTGCTTTATGTAGAGATACAGTACGTTGCTCCATTGATTCTAATAGTGCTGCTCTGTCTTCTTTTCTCATCTTATCCAATTCGTCTATAAGTACGTGTTTGTATAATGTCAATGGTCCTGTTTGTACTACACTGTTACCTGTTGATAGTTTAACCATTCCTGCAGCCAATCCTGCACCAGATGATAGTTTACCATTAACGTATGATGACTTTGTTAATGTTCCTATCTCTTTTAGTATCTCTGATTTACCTCTACCGGGATTACCAATTAATAATATATGTATGTCACTTCTTCTCAAGTTACCACCACCTATAATGTATAATATTGCTGATTTTTTAATATCATCATATCCAAATATGTGAGGTGCAAAGCATTTAGTTATATCATCAAAAAAGTTATTGTTGGTCTTTATGTTTTCATGTATCTTTTGTAATTCTGGTGTAGTAGACATTTCATCTTGGTCTTCATCTGCATACTCTAAGTTAGTTATCTCTATAACAATTTCATTTTCCATTTTACCTTTAACCTTAACTGATCTAAATTTACCAGTTACTAGAATCTTTCTAGATGATATATACACAAGTCTTGCTAGTTCTCCATGTAATCTTGCTGTCTTTTTAGCTGGAGTGTTGTTTGATACCTCTTCTGATAACTCTTGTAATAATATGGTTCTAATATCTTCAGTCTCTCTAGTCTCTTCTACAGGTTCCATCTCATCATGACATTTTTTACATGATGGTGTTCGAGGATTTTCAAACCCATTAGATATTGCTGTAAATGTACCACCACACCTATTACACTTGTGTATAAGTTTCTTTGTTATAGTACGATGTTCATCCATAGCAGATACAAATGAATAAAACGATATAGTAGAACCTTCATCACTTGCTGATATCTCTTTCATATGTTTTAGAGTTATTTCTTCTTTAGGTTGTTGTACCCCTGCTTTACGTTGGAACTTTTTGAGTGCTGACTCGAACACTAACTTTAACTCACTATTATCCATAGGTGGGCTTAGGGTTCCATTCCATCTTTCCATCTCTGACCATGCTGTCTGTGCATCCATTGATACGTTCTCTAGGAGATTTATTGCATACTTGAATGCACTGTTATTCCTTTCACCCTTACCTAGTTTACCTTTGGCTATTTCATCAAATCTTTTAAGTCCGCCATACTCTGTGTTGAACCCCCATTTTTTAAGATGATTAAGGAAGTTTGGTATATCCATTTCTAATACTTCTGTAGTGGTACTAATTATTTCGTAATGGTTTCCATTAGGATGTACACTTCCCGGACCTAATACATACGAACCTGTTGATTGTATATCTATGTGTTGACCTTTTGTATTGGTCAATGGCATTTTGGGTGGGTATACACCATCTTTTGGTTTAGTATAGACGTGATACCCACCAGACCCTGTTTTAACAACTAGAGTCTTTTTCTTTAGTTCTTCCCATCCTTGAAATATCTCTGGTGTGAGTTCTGGGCTGTCAATATCAATCACAACACAACTAGATACTTTACCACAAATTACTGCATAGTTAACTGTACTAATATTACCATCATACTTCTTTTCTTTAAAGTCACCCCATGCTATTAGTGGTAGTTTTGACTTATCTCTAACTGGTATTATATTGAATAGTTCTCTAGATAACATTATCTTCGTGCCACCTCATCATTTGCCAAATTTAATAATTGATTGAGTTTAGTTATACTATCTACCAAGTTAATAATAGACATGCCTTGTAGATAAATCTTCCAAATCTCTATATCATCTGCAAGTGTAGGTAAATCAATAGGTGTTAGTATATCTTTATTCTTTTGATGTGTGTCAATCATAAATTGTACTGAATCCAATATAAACTCTGATTTAGATTTTGTTCCTCTTAGTTTATCCATTTGTTTTAGAGTTTTTACATGATGTGGTCTAACATAGAATGTCAAATGATTCATGTATAGTATATGTGATTTTTAAATATAAACCTAACTGAATTTTGTATGTATTGTATGTATAATGTATGTAGTGTATGTATATTTATTTATACATCTATATCGGTAACAATCCACCCACTAGCTTCAAGACCTTCTTTCTGTATTTCATCTTTTAATATTCTTCTATCAGAAGACATATGCACACCACCATTAATACGGATTATCTCTTTTTTAGTTAAATCAACGATGTCAGCAATAGTTATACGTTCTTCGTCATCATACTTGTATTTTATTTCGTATTCCATTAATAAACGTGATTCAGGTCGTTTCTCTCTCAAGTCCATGTATATTTCTAATTGTTCATTACGGTATTGATTGTTCCTATTCTCATTCATAAAATGTTTTGCCCATTTCTTACTCATCGAGCAACAACTCTTTCTTAACTACCTGTGAACCTACTGTTTTCTTCTTTTTAACAGACTCTGTACCAGATACACCCTCTTCATTAAGATAAAACACATAGTCTGCTTGAGGGTGTTTAGGAGACTTTATCAATCTAAATGTTCTATTATTCTTAAGTCCTTTAGTAATAGCAAATATGTACTTTACAGAATGTCCTAATACATGACCACCTACTGCCTTTTCTTTTGCACCAAATGGGTCTGGGTTGGACATAACCTGATTAGTTAGTATTACACAACAATTACCATATACTGATAAGTTACGTAATTTGATAAGTATCTGCTCTAATACATCCTGTCTCTCTGCTAATTCTCCACGACCATGATAAAGCATTCTAAATAGCCCTACTAGACCGTCAATTATGATTACTTTAACATCTCCTTCAGTTACATATTCTAATCCCTTATTATTGATTAAATCTAACATCTCTTCTGAATCTGTTATCATGTTGTATTTTACCAAGTCTGGGTTATAATCTACTTCTCTATTATTGCATATCTCCTCTAAACGGTCTTCATCAAATGTACCTTCACAGTCTATAAACCAAACTGCTTCATCTTGTTTCATAACACTGGATGTTAATGAAAATGATAATTGTGTTTTTCCTACACCTTCACCACCATATATCTCATATACTGATTGTGTCTCAAATCCACCTCTAGTTGCTTTATCTAATTCTTCTACATCTAGTGGATATTGTTTTTGTAATTTCTTAAGTTCTCTTAATGTTTCAATAGAGTCAATTTGTATTGGTGTACCCTGCTCTGTTAATATCTCTTTTACTTGTCTGATTAATTTAACTGTAGTTTGTGGAGTAATATCTGTAACTCTTGATATTTCTCTTGCACCCCTGATAATAAAATCTAATGGAGTCTTAACACCACATTGTTCCAATCGTTTTGCCTTAGTAGGACCAATTCCCGGTAAATCTTCTAATTTAAAATCTGTCATAAATAAAATAAGGAGTGTTAGATATTTAAATCTAACTATTGTCGTCACGAACCAATTTTAACAACATACCTGCTAAAGCTGGATTATTTATTCCAAGTTCTGTCAGTCTGTCATCAATATGGGCTTGTTGTACCAAAATAATATTTAATTTTCTATCAACAATTTTTCTAATAGAATCTTTATCAGAAGCATTAATATCAATTTTTGTTGTATCAATTCTTGTTGTAGGAGCTGGTGTGAATGATGCCTTATGTGTTGGTGTTGCGTTTGTAGAAGTTGGACCACCCTTGTTTTGGTCTAACCATTGTTTTATTGCTTGTTGTCTTTCTTGTGCAGTAACTTTTTGGTCGGCAGTTGCTTCACTAGAATCAATAATTTCTTGGCATTCTTTATATTTCCAGCGTTTTGTATCTTTGGCTAGTATTTCTTGTACACTCATTGTAATACTATTATATTATACTACTTATAAATCTACTTGTCATCCAATTCTACAACTTCTTTAACTGGTAATTGTTCTTCCAACTCTGCAATTCTTTGTTGTAGTATTTGTATTTGTTGTTCTAACTGTTGGATTTTTAATTCAGCATTATTTACTAGATTTTCTAGATATCCTAATAATCCCATAATATCTAATTATTATCATCACATAAAAATGTATCTATGTGTAACATGGAACTTTAGCATATGCCCAACCTGATGCTCCACTGTCTGGTACTTTAACATAGAAAAACTTGGCTGTACCTGATGCTGCACCTGTTGTAACGTTTCCCGGATTAAAATAAGCAGATGCCATTGTCAAATCTTCATCAATCTGTACAGGTTTTTCTATTAAAATTTTAGTAGCTTGAAATTCTATAAAATTAACTCCACTTCGTTTGATATGCTCATCATCATTAAAGTCAATATCACCACATTCCATAATAGGATAGTTATTCATATCGATTTGTGCATTTGTTCCTGATAAACTAACTCTATTAGTATATACATACATTGAATATAACTTATCCCACCATCTATCTGTATCACCTAAATCATGTGATTGTGTTGCGGTTGGTATTATATCAGAATCGACTCTTGCAGTAATCGTAAATGTGTCTGTTGTTGCATTACCTACATCTGTATCACCTTCAGCTCTTAATAAAGTGGTTGATACGACTGTACCAACACTTAACATACCACCGTTTGAAAGTGTCATTTTTGTAGTGCCATTTTCTTCCCATGTCCATGCGTTTTGGGTTGAACCTAAATTATGCATGGAAAATGTCATACCTCTTGTGCTGTTACCCCAACCTATTGTCGGTTTGTTTGTTGATATTGGACCTTCTGTGACAAATACCACTTCATCTGAATATGTTTTATCATATGGTTTTGCTAATGACCCTAAATCTACTGAACTGGCAGAAGCTGGAATTATATCTGCATTTACTGCTGTATTTTGTAAGTTATCTAATTCTCTTGTTGCACCACTTGATGATGAATTACCTGATGATACTAATGTCCATTGACCACCTGAATTAGAATAAGCATGGTGAATTGTATCCCATTGTAATAAAACTATATCTTGTGCTCCCATAACATAATCAGCACCACCGGGAATGTTTATATTTCCACCACCTGCTGAACCTGTGTGATGTTTTAATGTAATTGTTTGACCTGTTATAGATTGTAAAAATAATATCTGACCAGCGTTATTTGCACCATCTATTTGTTTTAAATCATCTGCAGTTGTTTGACCTGTAATACTAACCCTTGATGAAAAACCAGTATCTGTTGTACTTGATATATCAATAGTATCGCTAGAAATCATTATAGCTTTAGGATAGAAAGCTATTGGACCCATCATTGTTCCACCTGCTGTTAGTAATGCACCACTAGAATTATTACCTGCTGAACTACTCTGTGATGATTGCACTAATGTTTGTGTTCCTGCTGATGCTGCACTTACACCTGATGCCTGTTGTCTTCCCATACCAGCTTGACGTTTTGCGTTTTTCTTTTGTTGTTTTATTACATCTACCGTTGTTTTTTTATGTGTTGCTTTGGTCATACAAATCTCCTTACTCCTCGTATACGTCTTAAAAAGCCACCTTTACCATTTAAAGGTTTACTAATAGAATATTCAATTCGTTTTGCAACTAATTTTACTTGACCAGCACTTTCACTTGGATTAGTAAAAGCTGGTATAATTTCGTCATCTGTTAAATTAAAATAATCACCAAAACCAATATCAAATCTACCTGTTGTGGTCACATCATATTCCACCCTTTGGTGTAGGTGTTTTTGTTTCTCTGCTTCTGCATCACTCTTTAACTGCTCATAATTACTTATCTCTGGTTTTTCAAGAAAATCGGGTTGTATAACATCACCTGTTTCTACACCAGTTGATGCAAGTAATGGTTTTGAAAATCTTAAAGCATCTAATGTTAAGGTTATTCTTCTACTCTCTATTCCTATAGCATCACAAAACCTTCCCGAAGATGGCGAATATCTTCCATGTTCGTCATATGGGTCTAACGTATAGATTGATATTGCTTTTATATTTCTCCAAATAAATATATTTTGAACGTCTATACCTTTAGGCTGAAAGAACCAATATGCAGCAGCAGGGTCATATCTTGGTTCCCTTGCTTTAAAAATCTGAAAACCACTAATTGGTAGATTAACTCCTTGCCAAAAATCATTAAAAAACATTGTGAAATCTTGAATCACACAATTATCATCCGTATCCCATAATGCACATCTCATTTTAAAGTTTGCAGCATGTTCACCTACAACATCAATTAAAGAACCCAAAGGTGGTTTTTGTTGGTAATGTAATTTCATATTAAATGATATTGCATTAATTTGACCTAAATCTTCTGATGAAGAGTGATTAAAACCATTTTTACCATCGTGTGTCATATGCATGTTTTGTGTATCAAGTGTTGCTGGTTCTTTTGGGTTGTCTGTGTTTGTACCCCCACCAAAAATATCACCAACGTCATCAGTAACATTATACGATGTTTTAGGAAATGGGAATCGTGTACTAATCCATGCACCAGTCTGATAGAAATCTTCTTCAGTTCTATCTCCGTATTGTCCACCGTTTAATCTATCTTCTAATCCTACAAGTGGAGACCAATCATAAACAACTTCTACTGCAGAATTTGCATTACCTGTAACTGCTGCTGACCAAGGTGCACCACTATAAGGACCAGTTGCATCATCCACATCCTTTATAGCCACACTGGAATTTTGTTTATGGTCTGCATAGTTTGCTAATACTCCCGGTACATTGGTTATTTTATACTCACTATCTTCATAAATAATAGGATGAAATGAATCATTACCTATGTCATCATCTGTTATATCATTCCATACACCACTTCCAGTTTTATTAAATCTCCATGTTGATGCTTCGTGCATAAGTGTGCATTGAAGTCCTATAGGATTTGATGTACTACTAAACTGGTCTTCATACGGTCTTGCAAAAACTTTCCATTGTGTACCATCATATTGTAATATACTGTTAGCTATTTTTTTACCATTTACATCTATTGCAGCACTTGCTGAACTAGCAGCATATCCAAAATATAAGTTTGCACCTGTTCCATCAACACCGTTTGCAACTGGATCGCCATAGCATAGAACTCTAAAACCTCTGTAAAATGAATCACCTGTTCCATTACCTGTTGTATCATACAAATATTCTTGTGGTATTTGTTGATTAGGGGTGCCATATGTGTTGCCTATTGCATCTGACCTTGATGCTATATCTGCATTTGTTCTCCAAAATGTACCATCACTAGCTACTAGATTATGATCCCAGAAATAATATTTTTCTATAGAAGCAGATGGAGAGCCGGGTGCAAGACCCATACTATGTGTAGGGTCCGCTGCACCATTTTTCCATATACTGGTTGCTTTACCTGAAGTCCAAGGTGAATATTGATAAACATCACCATAATATAATTTTGGTGTTAATAATATCCACTCTGTACCACTACTGCCGGGTGGTGCTACCGATGTATTTGTATCAGCATCTGCAATATAATTTTTCATTTCATCATTAACAACATAACTGACTTTTGAGTCTTCCCCATACGATTCATTTGTATCCCACTCTGGGAAGAATAAATTCCACATTTGTTGCCTTGCCCAGAATTTAGAAAAATTAGTTGGAAGTGAACCACTTTCTGTTGCACCCCATGCTAATACCTGTGTACCTGTCTTTGCATCTATACCACCATCTGTTTCACCTACATTTACTGCTGTAGAGTTATCTATTGTTACAATAGGATAACCACCGATGTTACTACCTGTTCCCGGATTACCAGAACTAAAAACTTTTGGTCTTAATTTTAATCCATTATCTGCATATTCAAATTTTAAATCATAGAAATCAAGAGCACCACCTGCTGATAATGATGCACCCATTGAATCAATAACTTCTCCCATTCTATCATAACAATTATCTTCGTTTACACCAAAATCATACGTATTAATAATTTTTGGTAGTTTATTATAGATAGGATCATCAAGTTTTTCTAGTAATGGCATAACAGTGGTACCTGTTCCTCTGTTTGCATTGTATTGATCTCCTATAGATTTAAAAACCTCATATGGTGTTTCAAAATAATGTGGTTTTACATATTGAACCCTTTGTAAGAATGATTCAGTTCCTAATAATTCTAATTGTAATCTTATACCAGAGTCTTTTGATTTTATTGGTTGTTTTTTCATAACAAAGAAGAATTTATCATACACACCTTGCTGTGTTCCTTGATCTACTAATCCATCATCAACATGTATTTTTATTCTATCAAATTGTTCAATTTTAGCTTTACTGTTTATACTGGCTTGTATGTATTGACCGTCTATTGCATTTAATACAACTTGTGCCTCATTAACTTCACCTGACCCGGTATCTGTAAATAGTGGTATAGAAATTACATCATCTGTTATGTCTACTCCTGATTGTGAAGTACCTGAAAAATGGAAAACACTATGGATCCAATCTGCCATCTAAGATGTAACCTCTGTGTTCCATGCATATGTTGAATTTTCAGCACCAATGTCACCATTAAGCCTCAAAGTAGCAATAAATGATGTTTTACCGGGTGTATCTCCATCTCTTACCCATGTCCAATCTTGTATCATAAAGCCCAGAGTTGCTTTAGGATAAACATTAAATGAAGAGAAATCAGAAAGTTTTAATCCAAATCTACCTTTTGGTAATGTAGGTGTTGTACTACTAGGACTTGCAACTATCTTTGTTTTTTTATCACACATCCATTGTTTTGCTTTTTGTATTACTGCATTTGCACCCCCATCAGCCTGTTGGTTTTCTATTGAACCTGTTATTGTTATTGTTATAGAGTCTAACTGTGTGTCTTGTAGTTCGTTTAATTTTGCGTTTGGTTTTTCATTATCTGCCAATGCTGTTAAAAATTTAAATTCAGATTGGTGTATATGTGCATTATCATCTGTTCCTACTGATAATTCAAATGAAATATAATCTGTTGCTTTAAAACTTGAATTATTACTAGAATCAGGTGGATTTGTCTTATCTCTCCAAATATAACTAACCATTATGGACCACCTATATACAACCCTTTACTAAATGCTTCAAACTCTCCATTATAAATTGGTATTCCTTTTTTAACAGCTTCATGTGTCGAAAATACTTGATTATGACCCCTAACAGCAGGGCTACTTGTTACTCTTACTACTCTTAATCCTACATTTATTTCTTGTTTGTCTCGTCTTTCTAAAAATGGATCCATCTCTTTTTGTATGTGTCTCTTGTAACGAATATCCCAGAAACCACCCGGTCCTTGCATCCAATCTACAAATGCTTTTGATGCCATAATAGCACCTACTGCCACTCCTACTGCTGCACCTATTGGTCCTAAAGCACCTGCAAATGCACCAACTCTTGATAGCATACCCATAGCTCTTCCACCAATACCTGCTTTTGGTTTTGCTGGTCCTATACCACCTGCTGCGTGAAACTGTTGTTGTGCTTGTTGTGATTTTTGATTATATTTATTTACCATGTGTTTTCTTGCTGCACCTACTACTGCACCACCACCAACAAAAGGAAGATAAGCACTTCCCATTCCAATTACTTGATCCAACATACCACCCATAGCAGCCATGTTTTCTTCTTCCATTTGGTTAACTTTACTTTCTAATTCTTTAAATCTATTACCTCTTTGCATGGCTTGTCTACCTGTTCTATCTCTAAATGACATTGGTAATGATTCATCTTCACCTTGTTTAGCAAAAATACCACCTCTACCTTCAGTTGTTGTACGTTCTCCACCTGCTCTTCTTGCTTGACCACTGAATGTCTGTGGCATAGCACCTGATGTTATTCCTGTTGATTTAATTCTTGTAATGTCACCTTCTGCTTCAGATAATTTTTGTATTAAATCTTGTATCTCTGCTATGTCTTCTGTTTTGATTTCTATTGGTACTCTAACTACGTTATCATCTCTTGCACTCATAATGCTTCAATCTCCATAAAATTATTTACCTCTCTTATCACTCGTTCTTGTAATCTTGGTAATCTTTCTTCTTTAATTCCTTCTATTAGTTTTTTTGGTTGTGTACCCGGGTGTCTAACTTCTCTTGCAAAATGATCTGCACCAATTACAAATCCACCGCTTGGTCCTTTCCAATGTAACCAATCTGCACCACCATTATCCTTACCTTTTGCTCTAATAGGGTGGGGTCTGGTACCATGTTCTAGATAAAAATGAACTGGTTTATCATCTACATAAAATTCCCATGTTAAATCAATTTTCATGAATCCTGTTTTTTCTAGTTTAAGACCTTCGGCTGCTCTACTTGAAACACTTTTTTGTATATCTGTATGTCCGGGTAATAGTATCTCTTCAGTAGCCCATGTTAAGATGTTTTGGTCAATGTATTTATCCACTCTGCCTTTAGCAGAAGTAATTCTCTGTTTGGTGAGATTTAGACTCATTGTTCATCACACATCACTATGTTGTAGCTGGTTCATCTGGGCAAACTATTGTAATGTCTGCTTTAACTCCACCTTCAGCACTTTTTGAAATATCTACAACTGATAGTTTACAATTTGTAAATGTTAATGTTGCACTTGTTGATGTACCTGTTGTATCAGTGAATTTTATAACCCATGATTTTAATGGTACTTCACCATTTGCTATTGTTAATAATCCTGCTAATCCTGATTTTGCTGTTACTGCAGATCCTGCGTTTGCTGTATTCCATTCATCTCTTGTAAATAATAATGAACCTGAAATACTATGGTCTGGTGCTCCTGTGTATGTAACTACACCACCACCTGTTGTTGGTTCTCTAAAAATAGGATGTGAAATCATAACTCTTGCATTTTGAACTAATTTCCATTCGTTGTTTGAACCTGCTGAACCTATGTATAACTGCATTTGTTTAGCATTAACTGCTTCGGTTACTACACCTAAATCTGCCATATTATTAAATAGCAATTACGCCATATAAAGATTTAAAAACAAAATATGGCTTCAATGAAGCGTAATAAGCCTGTTTGGTCTTTGATTCCCCAATCTTATAACCAAATTCTAGCCATATCCTGATATATTACTATGAGTAATAAATAATATAAATTTAACTAATCGTGCTAGGAGTTGTTATTGTAGCTGTAAGTCTGTATACAACGGTATCTTGATATCTATATAATCTCTGTAGGGTGTCTGGTTCTACTATGAAGGTCTCTGTTATAGTGCTAGGTGATTCTCCACCTGTTTTATTGGTATATACAAATTTGACCTCTGGTTTCTCACCTGTGGTTCTTAGCCTAATTAATTGGTTTAGTTTATCTCCTGTGGCACCTAAATCACTTGTTTTAATTGGTATATTGCATATTAGATTTCCTATAAAATCATCTCCACCTGTTTTATTGGTATACACAAATTTGACCTCTGGTTTCTCACCTGTGGTTCTTAGCCTAATTAATTGGTTTAGTTTATCTCCTGTGGCACCTAAATCACTTGTTTTAATTGGTATATTGCATATTAGATTTCCTATAAAATCACCTGCATAATGTAATGGTATGTTTGACCCTGTGTATTTTTCTGGTATGTCACGATAGCCTTCAGATATATCTACATCAAAAACTTCGGTATACTGATAGTCTGCAGCGGGTGCATTATCTACGCTAGAACCTGTTTTTTTGAATATTAGAACTCCATCTGCTGCTGCTGTGGATGGGGTAATTTGTCTAACTGTTACTCTTAATGTTGATACCATGTAAGGTGGAAAATCTGCACCAAACTTGCCTATCTGTTCTCTTTGCCATATTTTTGACTCTAAGACTACTTTATGGTCTTGTAATGTCATAGCCTCAATTTGAGTTCTTATTACATCCTCAACTGACTTTTGGGTTGTTATAGAATCAGACCTTAAACCTAGATTTTTAACAAAATATTTGATTTCAAATGTAACACTGGTTTCAGTAGATTTCTTAGTCTCTGTTGTAGACTCTGGTTGAACTGTAGTTATCTCACAACTTGGGTATCTACGTCTTTTCTCATACTGAACATAATCAAAGACATTTCCGTCTTCTATAGTACCAGCTGGGTAGGTTCCTGCTAGAATCTGTGTTTTAATACTTTCTGCTGTAGCTACTGCCATATGTATTATTATACTTACTAATATATAAAAAAGAGAAAGAGGTATACATTAGTAACCATAGTCTTTTTCAGACGTGGTTGCAAATGTAACTTCAAGATACACTTTACCATCTCCTTGTTCTGGGCTTATCCAGCAGGATTTAACAAATATGCCTTTCTCTAAAAGCCTAGTTGTTTGTCCTTGATAAAGTCTCTCTACGTGTACCATTGGTTCACAGGTTAAAGACTTGATAACATATTGACCTTCAGGAATTTCTAGTATTTCTTCTAGAATCTCCTTTTTAGGAAAACCATCCACATTTTCATATGGTATGGTTACAATATCCATCAAAGATGTTTTATCCATGCATACCTATGGTTTTTTGTAAATATATAATTTTTCCTGTTTTTCACCCCATTATTTGTAGGAATTATAAAAAATATTAAGGGGGTACGTCTGGTACGTACTTTTGGATGAGGTTATTCAAGAATAGACTCCTGTTCCCTCTCTCCTCACCTAATGCAAACTCTTCGACAAAGCGATTAAGCCTTTCTAGCACTTCTGGGTCTATCGTCATGCTTATTCTTTTGCTCAATTTCAATCACCTGTTTTCCATGTATGAAACGTTTGTGTGCTTCAGTCCAATCTATTGACCAGAACTCATTTGCATCTTCTGATGTAATGGTTCTTTCTTTGAACTTGAAATACAACTTTGTTTCCCCAAATGGTGTTCCAACTGCTGCACACATTTTCTTAAAGTCTGCGATATTTTTACTATCGAAAGGAATTGTGTATTTCAGTTTTTTACCAACTGGTTCAGAGTTTGGTTTAGATATTCTTTTGCCAAATGTATCTGAATCTGGGTCATTATCTGTAACCATTTCGAATCTATCTTCTTCTAACAGTCCTAAATATTTACCCGGTCCTTTTGCTTCAATATCTTCGTCTGAATATTTTCGTCTTACCAGTGCGTACATGTAGTCTTTACCAGCAGATGATGTTCTGACGATATATTGTGCCCAATAATCATTTGACGTAAGTTCTTTCTTAGCCATTAATAATATTAGAGTATTACTACTATATAACCATTCTAAGTGTTGTCAGTGTGTTTTCCACCACTTGTACCGGGTTTATATTTTCTTTTAACTAATTTACCATCTGGTGTTCGTATTCCTTTGTAGGTGTATTTAGGTGGTACTCTTTTATTGTGGTCAAAACCCTGTGTTTTACTTGAAACACCTTTAGTTGAATCATATTTTCTACTTGTTATATCATGCCCAGAAATATCATAGTCTCTTTCTAAATTACTTGGAAACATAAAATTAGGTTTTTCTCTCTTACCATATACACTCTTTCTAACTTCTGCAGCTTCTATTTCTTCTGGGTGTGGTGAATCATCTACCATATGTTCTTTTTTAATCTCATCCCAACCTTCTTTATCTTTGACATGTTTATCTTGTTGAACTCCTGCTAGTCGTAATTTAGCCAATCTTGACTTTAAATCCAGTGTATCTGTCATATTTAGTATATAACTATAAACTATTTAAGTGATTAATCTCTGCCTAGTTCTTTTTTGAAGCATTTCACGCATAACCCATGTAATACACTTGCTAGTTCTTTTCTACATAATCTGCAAGGTAGTGTATGGTCAACCATAAGCAAAAATAAAAAAAAAGAAAGGTTAGTTGGTATTTACTACCAAGCTAATGGTGTTGTGCATCCTGTGATCTGTCTACCAGTTTCTGACTGAATTATAGCTGCTAGGTGATAGTCAATAACAAAGTATTTGTCATCTCCTGTCTCCTCGTCGTGCTGTGATCCAACTCTTTGCGGACCCTGAAATAGGGCTGCTGTTGGTTCTAATTCTGTGTCGACTGCATAAACTTCACCTTGTTGAATACTGTTGTCTAGAACGAGACCTACTCCCGGAATGCCACTTAGTTCGCTTGTTCCCGGCTCATATGAATAATCACGTGGTCCGTTACTGGCAACTCCTCTTAGGAAGGTGTTTCCAGTGAATTTTGCGTATGTAAGTTGGTGCATACCGACTCTGTTCATTTTACCACCTACACCAGAACCTTCGATGTTTAAGGAAGCGATTCCTATATCTACGGTTGGGTCGTTGGTTGAACGGTCTGTTGCTGCGACAAATGTATCCCAGACTCCTGTTGCTGCTTGTGCTGTCAAATTCGAGTTAAGCTCACTGATAACATCAAAGGATTGTTTTTGTTCGATCTTGTTAGAAGCCACTTGGATAGAATCTTGCAAAACGTTGTGCACGTTTTTCAATCTTGCTTCTTCGTGGATGATGAACTTCAATCCGTATTTTGCTGCTGTGAAGTTTGCTCTTGTGTATGGCAATTCTTTGAGAGGTGATCTTTGTCCTTCATCGAGTTTTGTCATACCACCGAATTTTGTGACGGTATCAATACTAATCAAAAGGTTTGGTACTGCAATTTCTTTTGCTAGGTTCTTACCTGCATAAACTCTGTCTCTTTTGCCTAATACGGTTTCCCATACGTTAACAATGTCGACTGCGGAGTTTACGTTTGATCTTAAAGCTGCTAGTTTTTGACGACCACCTGCTTGAACATCAGATACATATTCTTCTGCAACGGATTTAAATTCGCTGTCTAAGAATGCATCATGTACGTAAGATGTACCTAATTTTTCTCCTTTTGCTGTCTTGACTGCATCGAAGTGTTGTGCATAATCATAGACTGGATAACCATTTGCTTCATCGAAGCTGTAGGTTGGTGCACTGTCTGTGGCATAAATTCTGTTATCTACAGGATTGTGCCATAGTTGTTTACCGTTCCAATCAGTGTTGTTTGCTCTATTAATTTTGTGTTGCATAATATCACCTAAATTAATAGTACCTCAATTACGTCTCCGGCTGCACATGCAACTGGTGGAAAGTCTTGATCGTCAGTATATGATTCTAGGTAGTTTGCTGCTCCACCTTTTGCGACAATACCGCCTTCTTTACCGAAGTAGGTACCGCATTGGGTTGTGATGGTTCCTGCTGCTGCTTTTACGCGACCAGCGATTGCTCCATCAACTTGCACTCTACCGCCCGGTTGGATAGCTCCGTTTGCTGTGACTGTTACGTAGTGACCAGCAACGGCTACAGGTGCAGTAATAGCTGCGTTAGCTCCTGCTGCATTGTTTGCTGTTTCTAGTGCTACGAAGTGTGCCACGTCTGCAGTAGCTCCTGCTGCTGCACATGGGATTAAATATCCACCGCTTAGTTCACATACTTGACCTTTGGTGATCGTTGTAGCTGCCTTTACAGGTATTCTACGTGTAGAGATAATAGTCTCTCTAACAATAGTTCCTGCTGGTGTTGTTCCAAATGCCATTATAAGCTCCTATAAGTGAGTAAATCCACGTTGTTGCTTTGCAACTCTGCTTTGGGATAAGAATCCTGAAGCGGTGTTGGCGGAAGCATATTGTGAATTTCCCCCTGTATTGTCTTTGTATGTTTGGATAGCTGCGATCTTTGACTGCCATGATCCTAATGAATCATTTGAAGAAACTACCTCATCAAATTTTGCTTGTGCAACTTTGATGTCGTCAAAGAGTTCAGAATAAGTTTGTGCCAATTTTTCTCTTTCTTGAGCATCGACCTTGCGGTTTAATGCTGCAACTTGAGCTTTTAGTTTTGCAACCATTGGTACTTCTTCTTCCTCTGCGACAGGTGCTTCTGCTTCAACCTCGACTTCTGGTGCTTCTACTGCAACCTCTTCTTCTGAAACAGAAGGTTCGGCTGGAATAGCTTCAGATACCTCTTCTAGTTGTGTAACAATCTCTTCGATTGCATCGACAACTTCTTGAGGACCTGCTACTGCACCATTATCTTGTGGTTCGGCAGCTTCTAACAGTTCATTAGCAATTTTGCTTTGAGCTGATAGAACTTTTCTTGCATAACTTGTCCAGTTGTGTTGTGTAACTTTTGTCATGTTATTAATATTTTTGAGTAATACTGGTATATAAAAGAAAATATTATAAATTAATACTGGAGTATTACTGTGTTTTAGGTTTATAGGATGGGTTATCAATGAAATTAACCGTATTTGCTACACTATTTATTTCTGTTATAGCTTCTTGGTTGTATTTTTTAGCATATTCTAATGCTTGTTTACTATCTTTTGCCCTAAATACTGCATTGAGGTCTATTTGTCCTTTCCATCCACCTAAAACTGTGTTAGGGTGACCTTGATTTTCCCAATCTTTTTGCATAGTGCCTAATATTTTATCTTTAATACTTCTAACATTTTGTGTATTTGCAACCATGTATAGATGTTCTCCTTTTTTACCCGGATATGCAGATGCAAATTCATTAACATGTTCTTGATTATTAAAATCTAATAATTTACCATCATGTATAGTATATCCTTCCATGTCTTTTGTTTGTTTTTTAAGGTTATTGAAATCTGTAGTATGTTTTTCCATACCAGTAATACCACCTTTTGGCATATTAAGTGTTGCTGTTCTTTGTTTTAGTTTTGCCCATCTGTTTTTTACCAGTCTGTCTAATCCTTGTTTTTTCGGTTTTATTTTATCTGTCTTACCTAATATATAATCCATCTCTGGGTCTTCTATTTTGAAACTACTAAGATTCGATTTAGTATTTTTCACAGTCTCATATCTATCTTCAAATGGTTCAGGCATTCCTATCACACCTAGTCTTTGTTTTAGTTTAGAGTAAAATGATTTAGGTATTGTCTTTTCTGGGAAATGTGCTTCTTGATGTGTTTTTTTACTTAATGGTACTGCACCTGATGTAACCCTTCTATTAAAAATACCACCGCCTATTCCACCACCTTTTTCAGCAGGTAGTGAATGATGATAATCTGTTGCATATACTCTTTTTGCTCTATTTCTTAACCCTGTTATTTTGTTTATTCTAGCTTGTTCTTCAGGTGTTATTGACCCATGATCTAAAACCTCTTTTTTCTTATGTGTTTGTACAACTAAATCTTGATTTCCAGCTAATGCTTCTTTCTCTGATTTACTTCTAAAATACTCTTGGTCTCTGTTTCTTTTCACTTTATCTTCTGTTATAGCTGGTGTAGAATTTGGATTTACTTTAAATGTACCTTCTTGTATATCTTTGGTAGGAACTTCAATATAATCATCTGTGTTTGGGTCTATTTCTTTACCATTCACATATGTTTTTCCTTTCTTTGTAAATGTGTTTATTCCTAGCATTCTTCCAGCTTGTGCAGTTGTAGCAGATGGATGACTTTGATAACTAAATTTTATTCCTTTTTTTGTATGTTGTGCTATTGGAAACCCACTTTGATATAATGTCTTACCGTCTGTTTGGAATGCATACTCTTTATTTCTACCTTTTACTTTTTCACGAAATTTTAATGGTTTTTTTTCTCTGAATGCAGCTATTACATCTTTAGGTGGACCTGCAAATGCTGTTTGTTGTATACCTGCTATTCTTTGTTTTAGTTTAGCAGATATTATAGCTCTCCATTCCATTCTAGTAGGTTCAATAGGTTTAATTTTATAATTTGGGTCTTTAATATATTTTGCCTCTTCTCGTTTTTGTTTTTGATATGCTTCCCAATCTGGTGAGTTCTTTGTTACACTACCGGGATTTAATTGATGTATTCTATCTTGTAATGGTTGTTTACGTGTGTAATTACTCAATGATGGTGGTGTTAATTCTTCTTCTAATTTTTTTAAATCTTCACCACTCCATTTATCTGGGTCTTTCATGGATTGGTCATCAAATGAATCTGCAGCAAACTCTCTATCTT